>Ga0114938_1000313_pt1 | contig 39034 bp, 34 predicted proteins | sample AshMeaBigSpring_FD_88675 | JGI IMG/M metagenome (GOLD analysis project Ga0114938, IMG submission 88675) | Groundwater microbial communities from Big Spring, Nevada to study Microbial Dark Matter (Phase II) - Ash Meadows Big Spring | ecosystem: Environmental > Aquatic > Deep subsurface >... | reverse complement strand
CGCTCCGGCGGGCGCGAGATCAAGGTCGGCAGCGGCGAGGTCGGCCAGAACACGAAGCGGATGCGCGCCGCGCTCGTCGCCATGCAGCAGGGCGAGGTGCCGACGCCCCCCGGCTGGATCACGCGGGTCTGACCGCGGCCGCGGCGGCAGTCGCATGAAAGGCCGCACGCGCGTCAATCACCCGCCCGAGACCACTCTGCCGGCGGACAATCGCCCGCTGGTCGCGCCGATCTACGAGTCCGTCAAGTTCGCTTTCGAGACACTCGAGGAGACGCTGCGCTTCAACCGCGGTGAGCGCGAGGGCTATTTCTACACGCGGCGCGCGAACCCGACCACGCGCCAGCTCGAGAAGCTGCTGGCGGAGCTCCAGCAGCGCGATGACTGCGTCGCGACCGGTTCCGGTGCGGCGGCCATCGCCACCTGCCTGATCTCGCAGCTGCGTGCCGGGGACCACATCCTCTGCTTCGTCGAGACCTACGCACCGAGCCTGGCCCTCGTCCGCGGCACGCTGCACCGGCTGGGCGTCGCCTATACGATGCTCTCCATCGAAGACGATTCCGGCATCGAGCGGGTGCTTTCCGAGCGCAAGACGAAGCTCGTCTTCTTCGAGTCGCCAACCAATCCGATCACGCGCATCGCGGATATCGCGCGCATCACCAAGGCGGCGCACGCGGCCGGCGCGCTGACCGTCATGGACAACACCTTCGCGGGCTTCCACAACCATGGCCAGTATGGCGTGGACGTCTTCGTGCACAGCCTGACCAAGTACGCCTCCGGCCACGGCGACGTCATGGGCGGCGCCGTCATCGCGCGCACGGAGCTCGCGCGCGAGATCCGCAGGGAGGGCGTGCTGCTCGGGCCGCTGCTCGACCCGCATGCAGCCTTCCTCGTCATGCGCGGCATGAAGACCTACTACCTGCGCTACGAGGCGCAGGCGGCGTCCGCGATGCGCATCGCCAGGTTCCTGGCGGGTCATGCGGCCGTGTCGCGGGTGTTCTACCCGGGGCTGCCGGATCACCCGCGGCACGCGCTGGCGCGCGAGCAGATGCACGAGTTCGGCGCGATCGTCACCTTCGACCTCGCGGGCGGGGCGGAGGCCGTGCGGCCGTTCATGGACGCGCTCGAGTTCTTCGCGATCACGCCGAGCCTCGGGTCGGTCGAGTCGCTGGCGATGCCGCCGCAGCTTCTGGGCGTGCGCGGGCTCAACGCGGAACAGCGGGCGCTGTCGGGGATCGGGGAGGGGACGGTGCGGCTCTCGATCGGGATCGAGGACACGGAAGAACTGATCGAGGACCTCGCGGACGCGCTGGCGAAGGCCCTCGACTAGGCGCTGCTCGCCACCCGCACCCGATGCGGGTGATACGGCAGCACCTCCACCACGTCCCCCGCCGTAAGCCGCTCCTGCAGCGTCCGCCACCAGCCGGCCTCCAGGATCTCGCCGTGCTTTTCCAGGAACACGTCGAGCAGGCGGCCCTCGAATCCCAGGAACCGCAGAAAGGTCTCCGGGAACACGTCATTGTCGGCGACGTGGAACCAGGGCTCGTCGCGCATCTCGTCCTCGACCGACTGCGCCTGCGGCAGGTCGCGGAAGCGGCAGTCGGTGACCCGGCACAGCTCGTCGTAGTCGTAGAAGATCACGCGGCTGTGGCGCGTGACGCCGAAGTTCTTGAGCAGCAGGTCCCCGGCAAAGATGTTAGTGTAGGCGAGGTCGCGGATCGACTGGCCGTAGTCGATGACGGCGAGCTCCGCCTGCTCCGGCGTCGCCGTGCGCAGGTAGAGATTGAGGGGGACCATGCGCCGCTCGATGTAGGCGTGGCCGATCACGAGATCGTTGCCCTCCGGCTGCACGTTCAGCGCGCATTCGGCCACCAGCTCCTCCAGCATGTCCGGGGCGAAGCGCGCGCGCGGCAGGCGGATGCGCTTGAATTCCTGTGCGTCCACCAGCCGCCCGGCGCGGTCGTGCTTGAACACGAGGTCGTACTTGGCCATGACCTCCTCACGGCGGATGTTCTTGACCGCGGGAAACCGGTCGCGGATCACCTTGAACACGACATCGTGGTTCTCGAGCGTGAAGCAGGCCATCACCAGCCCGCGTTCGCCGGGCGCGCGTACGAAGCGGTCGGGCGTGTCCTGCAGGTGGCGGAAGATCTCGCGGAAGCGCTCGGTCTTGCCCTGCTTGGCGCGCCCGAGCACGGTGAAGAGCTCGGACACCGGCTTGACCGGCAGGATCGACTGCAGGAACAGCACCGCATCCGCCACGCGCTCGAGGTCCACGTGGAAATACGAGCGGGTGAACGAGAACAGGATCGAAACATCGCTCTCGCGCAGCATCACGGCATCCACCAGCACGCCCCTGGGGCCGTTGCGGATCGCGATGGCGAGCGGCAGACGCCAGCCGTCGCCGTTGATGCGCCCGACCAGGTAGGCACGGCTCATCTGGTAGAACACGGGGCGGATGATCTCGACGTCGAGCAGCCGGCGCTTCTCGTCGAGCCGCGCCAGCTCGTGCTCGACGTCGGTCGTGACGTGGCCGACGCTGCCCTCGAAGTCGCGCCACGGCGTGCGGAAGCGGTAGTCGGAAAGGATCTCCTCGAACAGCAGCTCGAGCGAGCCGCGGTTGGCGTAGCGGCGCGCGACGTTCTCCGTGCCGGCGCCGCGCAGCGGGTCGAGGTCAAGCGCGAAGAACTCGATCGCGGCATGCACGCCCACCGTGCCGAACAACTGGCGCGTGATCGAGCTGAAGAAGGTCTTGAGGAACTCTGGATCGGCGAGCCCGGCAATGCGCGCGGCGTAGTCGTCCTTGATCGCCTGCCAGAGCGCAACGTCCTGCGCCTTCGGCCCCAGCCGCCCGCGCATGTCGGCGACCGTGTCGGACACCATGCGGGCATAGAGGTCGAGGCGCTCGACCACGTCCGCCTGGCTGCCGGCCCAGTCGCGGTTCTCGAAGCGCTCGGGGGCGCGGCGCGTGATCGCGCGGTACTGCGCGTTGTAGCTGGCAAAGGCCGCGACGATCGCGGCCGCGGCATCGCGGGCGACGGCGTCGCTCAACGCATGTTGCGGATCAGGGCGTCGCCGAACTCGCTGCACTTGACCTCGGTCGCGCCCTGCATCAGGCGGGCGAAATCGTAGGTCACGGTCTTCTCGCCGATGGTGCGGTCCATCGACGAGAGCACGAGGTCGGCGGCCTCGATCCAGCCCAGGTAGCGCAGCATCATCTCGCCCGAGAGGATCACCGAGCTCGGGTTCACCTTGTCGAGGTTGGCGTACTTCGGCGCCGTGCCGTGGGTCGCCTCGAACACGGCGTGGCCGGTCAGGTAGTTCACGTTGCCGCCCGGCGCGATGCCGATGCCGCCCACCTGGGCGGCCAGCGCGTCCGACAGGTAGTCGCCGTTCAGGTTCATGGTGGCGATGACGTCGAAGTCCTCGGGGCGCGTCAGCACCTGCTGCAGCGTGATGTCGGCGATCGCGTCCTTGACCAGGATCCGGCCGGAGGCCAGCGCCTGCTTCTGCTCGTCGTTGGCCGCGGTCTCGCCTTTCGCCGCGCGCGTGCGCTCCCACTGGTCCCAGGTGTAGGTCTGCGCCGCGAACTCGCGCTCGGCGAGCGCATAGCCCCAGTTGCGGAACGCGCCCTCCGTGAACTTCATGATGTTGCCCTTGTGGACCAGGGTGACGCTCCTGCGCTTGTTGGCGAGCGCGTACTCGATCGTGGACCGGATCAGGCGTTCCGTTCCCTCGCGCGAGACCGCCTTGATGCCGATGCCCGATGAATCCGGGAAACGGATCTTGCCGTAGAGCTTTGGGAAGTTCTCCCTGAGGAGCGCGAGGAACTTCGCGTTCTCGGGCGTGCCCTGCTCGAATTCGATGCCGGCGTAGATGTCCTCGGTGTTCTCGCGGAAGATCACCATGTCCACCTTCTCCGGCGCGCGCACCGGGGAGGGCACGCCCTCGAACCAGCGCACCGGGCGCAGGCAGACGTAGAGGTCGAGCATCTGGCGCAGCGCGACGTTCAGCGAGCGGATCCCGCCGCCGATCGGCGTCGTCAGCGGTCCCTTGATCGAGACCAGGTATTCGCGGCAAGCCGCGACGGTGTCGTCCGGCAGCCAGGTATTCAGGAGCTTGTTGGCCTTCTCGCCGGCGTAGACCTCCATCCAGGAGATCTTCCGCTTGCCGCCGTAGGCTTTCGTCACGGCGGCATCCAGTACGCGCACGCTCGCGCGCCAGATGTCGGGGCCGGTGCCGTCGCCTTCGATGAAGGGGATGATCGGCTGGTCCGGGACGACGAGCTTGCCTGCGGAAATGCGGATCTTCTCGCCCACCTTGGGCGGCGTGACTGTGACGGCGTTCATACGGTGGGAAGTCCTCGATTAATAAGCAAATATTAGCATAGGCCCGCATTGACCCCAGGGCCCGGCCGGGCGTACTGTGCCCCTTCATGAACCTGCTCGCCAGACTGCGACACGACCAGAGCGGGGCTGCGCGCCTGGCCGCGGCCGCATTCGCGGTCGGCTGGCTGGGGCTCGCAGTCGCGCCCTGCCAGGCCATGAATGCCACGCCTGAGCAGGCCCCGCATCACGGCACGATGCCCATGGACGACTGCAGCCACTGCCCGCCGGAAACGGGCAACGCGCCGGACTGCGCTGATGCAGCGCCGGCAGACTGTCTCTCTTCTGCGCAGCCGGCGATCGAGCTGCGCCAGGCCGAGCAGCCGAAGCCGGTCGCGATCCTGCCGGCGCTTCCCACCGACGCCTCCTCGCTGGCGCTCTCGCCACGACCTCCGCGATCTGCGGATTCGCGCGCGGCGCCGCTGCCGCATGCTTCGCTCCAGCAGCGTTACTGCTCCTACCTGAAATAGCCGCTCCTGCCAGGTTCGCCCGTGTTCGGCGCCTTGCGCAGGAGGAGGCATGCTCATTGATTTCGACCCGAGGGCCGGTCTCAAGGCCCTGACGATTCTCGGTCTCGCGTTCGCTTCGGCGACCGCGGTGGCGGAGCCGGTTTCACTCAGGGAAGCCCAGGCGCTCGCGGTCGCACGCGATGCCGGCGGCGCGGCATTCGCGGCGGAGGCAGAAGCGACCCGCGAGCGCGCGGTCGCCGCGGGCGAGCTGCCCGATCCGGAGGCGCGCCTCGGCGCGGTCAACGTGCCCGCGGACTCGTTCGAGTTCGGCCGCGAGGACATGACCATGATCGAAGTGGGCGTGATGCAGCGCTTTCCGCCCGGCAGGAGTCGCAGCCTCGCGCGCCAGCAGCTCGAACACCATGCCCTGCATTTCGACGCCGAGGCCGCGGCCCGGGCGCGCGATGTGCGCGCGGCCGTCGCGCGGCTGTGGCGCGAACTCGATTATCTCGAAGCCACCGAGGCGCTGGTGGCCGAATCGCGCGATCGCGCGAAACTGACGATCGAGAGCGAGGCCGCGGCCTACGCGAGCGGGGAGGGCCGGCAGGCGGAGCTGCTGGCCGCGCGGCTGGAACTGTTCGAGGTCGAGGAGATGCTGATCGAGCGCAGCCGCATGCGCGCGACTGCGCGGGCGGAGCTCGAGCGCTGGACCGGGCCGCTGACGGATGCGCGCGTGCCGGCGCCGGAACCAGGCGAGCCCGCGCCGCTGCGCGTCCTGCGCGAGCGGCTGGCGTCGCATCCGATGCTGCGGGGCCTGGAGCACCAGGCCGGCGCCGCGGAACTGGAAGCCTCGCTGGCGCGCGAGCGCTACAAGCCTTCCATCGGTGTGGACCTGGGCTACGGCTTCCGCCAGGGCCGGGACATGCTGGGCGAGAGCCGCCCGGGGATGCTGACGGCGATGCTGACCTTCGACCTGCCGCTCTTCACGCGCGACCGGCAGGACCGCGAACTCGCGGCCGCGCGCTCGATGCGGCGCGGCGCCGAGGCCCGCCGCGAGGACGCCGCGCGGGAACTCGATTCAGTGCTGGCAGCCGTTCACACCCGTGCGCTAGGGCTGCGCGCGGCGCAGGTCCTGTACCGGCGCGACATGCTGCCGGTCGGGAACGCGGCCGTCGAAGCGGCACTCGCGAGCTACCGCTCGGGTGAAGGGACGCTCGTGGACGTCGTCGGTGCCCAGCGGCGCCTGCTGGAACTGCGCGACAAGGAGTTGCGACTGGGTGCGGACTTCGCATCCGCCGTTGCCGAGCTGGAATCGCTGACCGGAGAACTGCCATGAAGACGCCCGCAAGGCTCCTGATGCTGCCGATTGCGCTGGTCATGCTGGCTGGATGCGAACAGGCGCCGCCTGCCGGCGAGCCGGAGCAGCAGGCCGAGCGCAAGCCACTCTATTACCGCAACCCGATGGACCCAACCATCACCTCCCCGGTCCCGCGCAAGGACCACATGGGCATGGACTACATCCCGATTTACGAGGGGGAACAACCTGTGGCGGGGACCGCGGCAGCGGTCGAACTGTCGTCCGCGATGGCGGCGAACCTGGGTGTGCGCACGGCGCTGGTGCGCCGCGGCGCCGCGGGCGGCGAGATCCGCACCGTCGGCGTCACCGCCTTCGACGAGCGCGGGCGCGTCGAGCTGCGCGTCAGGAGCGAAGGCTACGTGGAGCGGCTTGCGGTGCGCGCACCGGGTGAAAGCGTACGGCGCGGCCAGCTGCTGTTCGAGCTGTTCTCGCCGAAGCTCGCGGCGGCGGAACGTGAGTTCACGGCGGCGTTGAGGATGCAGGATGCGGCTCTCGCGGATGCCGCCGCCGCGCGCCTGCGCGCGCTGGGCGTGGACCCGGGCGCGATCGAGCGCCTGCGGCAGGGCGGTGAGCCGGGCGCGCGCGTGCGCTACTACGCGCCCACCGCCGGCTCGATCGTCGAACTCGGCATCCGCGAGGGCGGAATGGCCACACCCGGCATGAGCGCGATGACGCTCGCGCCACTCGACCCGCTGTGGGTGGTGGCGGAGGTTCCGGAGCGCGTGTCGGCACGGCTGCGGCCCGGCATGGCGGCCACGGTCAGCATCCCGGCGCTGCCGGGTCGCAGCTTCGAGGCCAGGCTGCTGGAACTGCTGCCGGCGCTCGATCCCGCGACCCGCACCCGCCAGGCGCGGATCGCGCTCGGCAACCCGGACGGGCTGCTGGCCGCCGGCATGGTGGCGGAAATCGGCATTGCGACGGGCGACGGCGCGCCGGCACTGTTCGTGCCGCTGGAGTCCCTGATCCGCTCGGGCGGCGGCGACCGCATCGTCGTGGCGCCCGATGAGCGCCGCTTCGACGTGCGCGAAGTCGTGGCAGGCAGCGAGCAAGGCAACGAGATCGAGATCCTCGAGGGAGTGGAGGAGGGCGAACGCGTGGTCGTTTCCGGGCAGTTCCTGATCGATTCCGAGTCGCAGCTGCGCTCGGGACTCGCGCGGTTCGAGGAACCCGAGGCGCCGCCGGCGGAGCCCGACCACTCGGGGCACGCGCCATGATCGAAACGCTGATCCGCGCCTCGCTCGCCAGCCGGGCGCTGGTGCTGATGCTCGCGGGCCTGCTCACGGCCGCGGGTTTCTGGGCGCTCGCGCGCATGCCGGTGGACGCCATCCCCGACCTCTCGGACGTGCAGGTGATCGTGCGCACGCCCTGGCCCGGGCAGTCGCCGCGCATCGTCGAGGACCAGGTGACCTATCCGCTCGCCACGGCGTTCCTGTCCGTGCCGGGCGCCGAAACCGTGCGAGGCTATTCCTTCTTCGGCGACTCCTTCGTTTACGTCCTGTTCGCGGACGGCACCGACCTCTACTGGGCGCGCTCGCGCGTGCTCGAGTACCTGTCGCAGGTCGCCCCGCGCCTGCCGGCGGGCCTGCGCCCGGCGCTCGGCCCCGACGCGACCGGCGTCGGCTGGGTCTACCAGTACGCGCTGGCGGACCGCAGCGGTCGCCACGACCTGTCGCAACTGCGCTCGATCCAGGACTGGTTCCTGAAGCCGGAGCTGCAGTCGGTCGAGGGCGTTTCGGAGGTCGCCAGCGTGGGCGGCATGGTGCGCCAGTACCAGGTGGTCGCGGACCCGGTGCGCCTGCGTGCCTACGGCATCGCGCTCGGCGAACTGCGCGAAGCCATCGCGCGCGGCAACCAGGAATCGGGCGGCTCGGTCGTCGAGCTGGCCGAGACCGAGTTCATGGTGCGGGCGAGCGGCTACATCGGGAGCGTCGCAGACCTCAAGGCGATACCGCTGCGCGCCCTCGGCACGGTGGCGGTCACGCTCGGGGACGTGGCCCAGGTGCGGCTCGGGCCCGAGATGCGCCGCGGCATCGCCGATCTCGACGGCGAGGGCGAAGTCGCGGGCGGCATTGTGGTCATGAGGAGCGGCGAGAACGCGAGCGCCACCATCGAGGCCGTGCGCGCGCGTCTCGACGAGCTGCGCGTGACCCTTCCCGAGGGCGTCGAGATCGTCGAGACCTACGATCGTTCGGACCTCATCGGCCGCGCGGTGGACAACCTGCGACAGAAGCTCGCGGAGGAGCTGATCGTCGTGATCCTGGTCTGCGCCGTGTTCCTGTTCCACTTCCGCTCGAGCCTGATCGTGGTGGTCTCGCTGCCGCTCGGCATCCTGGCGGCCTTCGTGATCATGCAGTGGCAGGGCATCAACGCGAACATCATGTCCCTCGGCGGCATCGCCATCGCGATCGGCGCGATGGTGGACGCGGGCATCGTGATGATCGAGAACGTGCACCGCAAGCTGGAGTCCGCGGGCGATGCCGCCGCAGACCGGATTGCGCTGGTGCGCGAGGCCTGCGGCGAGGTCGGCCCCGCGCTCTTCTTCTCGCTGATGATCGTAGCGCTCTCCTTCCTGCCGGTGTTCGCGCTCGGCGCCCAGGAGGGGCGCCTGTTCGCTCCACTCGCCTACACCAAGACCTACGCGATGCTGGCGGCGGCGGTGATTTCGGTCACGCTGGTGCCGGTGCTGATCACGCTGCTGGTGCGCGGGAGGATCCGCCCCGAGAGCGCGAACCCGGTCAACCGCGCGGCCATGGCGGCCTACCGACCGGCGCTCGCGCTGGCGCTGTCGCACCCACGCGCGGTGCTCGCCGTCACCGGATTGCTGCTGCTGCTGACGCTGTGGCCCGCGAGCCGCCTCGGGCGCGAGTTCATGCCGGAGATGTTCGAAGGCGACCTGATGTACATGCCGACGGCGATGCCCGGCATCTCCGCCGACGCCGCGCGCGCGCTGCTGCAGCGCACCGACCGGTTGATCAAGGCCGTGCCGGAGGTCGAGCGCGTGTTCGGCAAGGCCGGACGTGCCGAGACGGCGACCGATCCGGCGCCGTTCGAGATGTTCGAGACCACGATCCGGCTCAAGCCGCGCGAGGAATGGCGGCCACGCATGACTGTGCAGAAGCTGCGCGCGGAGCTGGACGCCGCGGTGCAGCTGCCGGGCATCGCGAATGTCTGGGTGGCGCCCATCAAGACCCGCATCGACATGCTGGCGACCGGCATCAAGACGCCGGTCGGCATCAAGGTGAGCGGGCCGGATCTTGCGGTGATCGAGCGCATCGGCGGGCAGGTCGAGGCGGCGCTGCGCGAGGTGCCCGGCACGGCGTCGGTCTATGCCGAGCGCGCGGCCACCGGGCGCTACCTGGACGTGGACATCCGCCGCGCGGATGCCGCGCGCTACGGGCTCAACATCGCGGACGTGCAGGAAATCGTGGCGCTTGCGGTGGGCGGCATGAATGTCGGCTGGACGGTCGAGGGGCTGGAGCGCTACCCGATCAACCTGCGCTACCCGCAGGACTGGCGCGATTCGCCGGGGCGGCTGCGCAACCTGCCGATCGTCGCCATGGGCGGCGCGCAGATCACGCTCACGGACGTCGCGGAGGTCGCGATCACCGACGGTCCGGCGATGATCAGGAGCGAGAATGCGCGGCCCTCCGGCTGGGTGTACGTGGACATCGCACAGCGCGACCTCGGCTCCTACGTCGCCGAGGCGCGCAACCGGATCGCGGATGCGGTGACGCTGCCGCCGGGGTACCGTCTGCACTGGTCGGGGCAGTTCGAGTACTGGGAGCGCGCGCTCGAGAAACTGAAGGTCATCGTGCCGGCGACCTTCGCGGTCATCGTGCTGCTGCTGTACCTCAACTTCCGCCGCTTCGGCGACGTGGCCCTCATCCTCGGCAGCCTGCCGTTCGCGCTGGTGGGCGGCGTGTGGCTGCTGTTCGCGCTCGGCTACAACGTGAGCATTGCGGTCGTCATCGGCTTCATCGCGCTCGCGGGCGTCGCCGCCGAGACTGGCGTCGTCATGCTGCTGTACCTGAACCAGGCCTGGGCGCGGCGCGTGGAGGCGGCGCGGGCGGAGGGCAGGGCGCTGGTGGACGCCGACGTGCGCGAGGCGATCACCGAAGGCGCGCTGCTGCGCCTGCGGCCGAAGCTGATGACGGTGCTCACGATCGTCGCGGGCCTGCTGCCGATCATGTGGGGCGAGGGCGCGGGGTCCGAGGTCATGCGCCGGATCGCGGCGCCGATGGTCGGCGGCATGGCGAGCGCCACGGTCCTGACGCTGGTCGTGATCCCTTCGCTGTTCCTGCTCTGGAAGCGGCGCGACATCGCGTAGAATCGCCGGCATGGCGAAGACGGCCAGAGCAGGGGCGAAGGCGAGAACGAAGAGACGCGCGGGCGGCAGGGCGACGACGACCGCGGCATCCGCGCGGCTGACGGTTCCCGCGCGCGACGGCTATCGCATGCCCGCGGAATGGGAGCCGCACGCGGGTACCTGGATGCTCTGGCCGGAGCGCCACGACAACTGGCGCGATGCGGCACAACCTGCGCAGCGCGCATTCACGGCGGTTGCCTGCGCGATCGCCGGGAGCGAACCCGTCTCGATGGCGGTTTCCGCGCAGCAGTTCGAGACGGCGCGCCGCGCGCTGCCGCCTGCCGTTCGCGTGGTCGAGATCTCCTCGAACGATGCCTGGATGCGCGACGTCGGGCCGACATTCGTCGTGAACGGGCGCGGTGGGGTGCGCGGCGTCGACTGGGTCTTCAACGCCTGGGGCGGCCTGCAGGGCGGCATCTATGCGCCCTGGGACCTCGACGACCAGGTGGCGGCGAAGGTGCTCGAGATCGAGCGCCGGCCGCGCTATCGCGCGCCCTTCGTGCTGGAGGGCGGCGCGATCCACGTGGACGGCTGCGGCACGCTGATCACGACCGAAGAGTGCCTGCTCAACCCGAACCGCAATCCCGACCTGCGTCGCGGGCAGATCGAGGCCCTGCTCGAGGACTACCTCGGCGTGCGCAAGATCATCTGGCTGGGGCGCGGCGTGTTCAACGACGAGACCGACGGGCACGTGGACAACCTGTGCTGCTTCGTGCGCCCGGGCGAAGTCGCGCTCAGCTGGTGCGACGATCGCAATGATCCGCAGTACGACATCTCGCACGATGCCTTCGAGAGGTTACAACATGCACGAGATAGTCGCGGTAAGTCGCTAAAAATACACAAGTTACAGCAGCCAGGTCCGTTGTACATGACGGAAGCCGAGGCCGCGGGCATCGAAGTGTCGCCGGGCAGCCGCCCGCGGCGCGCGGGCGACCGGCTGGCCGCCTCCTACGTGAATTTCTACGTCGCGAACCGCGTCGTCGTGATGCCGCTGCTCGACGAGCGCAGCGACCAGGGCGCCCGCGCCGCGATCGCGCGGCTGTTCCCGGGCCGGCGCGTGGTCAGCGTGCCCTCGCGCGAAGTCCTGCTCGGCGGCGGCAACATCCACTGCATCACCCAGCAGCAACCTAAATAGGAAATATGGGACGCATCCCTATTTCACGATTGGTTGTGCGAACGACGAGGAGGGCAGGAAATAGGGATGCGTCCCCTATTTCTGCCAGGCGAGCTTGAGGAAGAAGGCGCGCGGGCGGCCGGGGAAGTAGCGGTCGCTGCCGAAGGCGAAGTCGGCGCGATCGGCGTACCTCGCGTCGAGCAGGTTGGTGACGCGCGCGGCGAGTGACCACGAAGGCGCGGGCTGCCAGGACAGACGCAGGTTGCCGACGTCGTGCCCCGGATAACGCGCCGTATTCGCGGCATTGGTCCAGTACGCGCCCACCCACAGCCACTCGAGCTCGGCGGCGATGCTCCCCGATGAATGCCGCAGCCGCAGCGCGTGCACTCCGCGCGGCGCCGTGTCCACGTCGTCGCCAGCCGTGATCTGCTCGCCCTGTTCGACGGCCGCCGTGAAGCGGTACTCGTGCCGGGCGAGCGTGCCGCTGCCCGCGAACGCCCAGCCGTCGGCGAAGCGCCAGTCGATGTCGTACTCGAGGCCGCGATGCCGCGTCCTGCCGCCACTCACGTTGAAGCCGGTCGAGTCGCGCAGGATCACGTCCTTCTTCTCCATCGCGAATGCGGCGAGGTCGAGCGCGAAAGCCTCGCCGCGCCAGCGCCAGCCCAGTTCCGCCGCGTCGACGCGCTCCGAATCGAGGTCCGCCACCGACTGCTGGCGCTGGAGCCGGTAGAGCTCGGTCGTCTCCGGCGCGCGGAAGCCGCGGGCGAGCGACAGATAGAGGGCGCTCGCCTCGCCCGGGCGCCAGACGAGCGAAGCGCGCGGCGCGACATTTGTGAAGTCATCGCCGCGGTCCGCCGGGCGCGAGTAGAGGCAGCCGCCGGGGCAGGGCAGGCCGTTCTCGTCGGTGTTGCCTTCGATCATGCGGTTGTCGTAGTCGTAGCGCACATGCTCGGCGCGCAGGCCCGCCTCGAACGTCCAGCGTCCCGCGAGCGGCCGGCGCCACTCGGCGTACGCCGCGCCGAGCCGCGAATCCACGTCGTAGTCGTAATGCCGGCCCGCGGGGCGGATCGCATTGGCCGCCGGCGAGCCGCCGGTCGTCGGCCCGTCCTGGTACTGGAGCAATGAACTCGCCGAAACTTCCGCATCCGCGCCCAGCGTCAATTCGCCGCCACCGGCATTGCGGCGGACCGAGAGCATGACCCCGGCGCTGTCCTGGCCGTTGTCCTCGACCGGCTGCCCGAGCAGGAAATGCTGCAGGAAGTCCATGCGCGAGCTGCGCAGGTACGCGCGCCAGTCGATCGGGCCCTGCGCATAATGACCCGTGACCCGCAGGCTGCGCGCGTCGCGATAGGCCTCCGGATTCGGATTCGAGCGCGCGGCGGCGCGGTCGCGATAGCTGTCCGTTCCGACGATAAAGCCCGCCGTTTCCTGCTCGAGATTCGTCGCGGACAGGCGCAGCGTCAGCTCGCCGTCGCCCGGCGCGCCGGACCAGACCGCCGAGAGTTTCTGCTCCGAGAAGCCCGCCTGGTCGCGCCAGCCGCCGTCGTCGGTGGCATGCATCGCGAGGGCGAAGCCGCGCCCATCGCCCCGGGCCGCGGCCGCGAGCCGCAGCCGGTAATACTCGTCGCTGCCGGCCTCGAGCGAGACGCCGAGCGCTGGCAATTCTGCGGGCCGCGGCGGGATCACGTTCAGGATGCCGTGCACGGCGCTCGAGCCGTAAAGCGCGCTGCCCGGACCACGCAGGACCTCCACCGCGGCCGCCTGCTCGATGTTCACCTCGAACAGCTCGTTGACGTTGCAGCTGCCGACCGGCCGGATCGGGATGCCGTCCTCGAGCACGAGCACGGCGCCACAGGCGCCGGCGCCCGTGAGCACGGGCGAGCGCAGCGCGGTCAGCGACTCCTGGCCGCTGCCGCGCTGGATCATCGCGCCGGCGGCGCGGTTCAGGACTTCCGACGAATGGGTCGCACCCGTCAGCAGCAGCTCGGACGACTCGACGCGCGTGGCGCTTCCTGGATGGTCCAGGAGCGCCACGCGGCTGCGCGTGGCAGTGACCACGATTTCCTCGAGATCCCCCGCCGAGGCGGCGGCCGCGACCGCGAGCGACAGGAAGGCGACTGGTACCATCGACACGGCGCGCATGTACCGCGTCGGCCTCAGCAGATGTCCGCCAGGCGGAAACCAGCGATCCGGAACACCTGGCGCAGGGCCTCCTCAAACTCGGCACCGGGATCCGAGGCAACCCGCCGCCGGCAGCTGGCGATTATCTCCGGAACCGCCGCGCCTTTCACCGCGAGGATGAAGGGAAAACCGAAGCGCTCCTCGTACCTCGCATTCAGCGACTGCAGTTCCGCGCGCTCGGCAGCCGCCGCCGCGGTGATTCCGGCGCCGGACTGCTCGGACTTCGAAAAGCCCGACAGCGCGAGGCGCGTTCCGAGCTTCGGGTGCGCGCGCAGGAGCTCGAGCTGCCGCTCGCACCCCGCACCCAGGACGATTTCCTGCATTGCGATGGCGAGCGCCTGCCGGTCGGCGAACGGCCGCCGGGCCCAGGCCTCCTCCGCCACCCAGGGCGAGTGCTCGTACACGGCGCCGAAGCGCGCGACGAAGGCGTCGCGATCGAGCGCGTTGATCTCGGCCACGGAAAGCCGCGCGGGCGTCATCGCGCGCCGCGCGCGGGGTGCTCTGCGATCCAGTGGCGCGCGATGTCCACGCGGCGGCAGACCCATACGCGGTCGTGCCTCTGCACGTGGTCGAGGAAGCGCTCGAGCGCCGCCGCGCGCGCGGGACGGCCGGCGAGACGGCAGTGGAGGCCGACCGACATCATCTTCGGCGCGCGCTCGCCCTCGCGGTAGAGCTGGTCAAAGGCATCGCGCAGTTGGGTGAAGAAGTCCTCGCCCGTCGCGAAGCCCGCGGGCGTCGCGAAGCGCATGTCGTTGCAGTCGAGCGTGTAGGGCACGACGAGGTGGTGGCCATCGCCGACCCGGACCCAGTACGGAAGGTCGTCGGCGTAGGAATCGGCGTCGTACAGGAAACCGCCGTGCTCGACGACCAGGCGGCGCGTGTTCGGGCTGTCGCGGCCGGTGTACCAGCCGAGTGGCGGGTCGCCGGTCAGCTTCCCGATCGAGGCGACTGCCCGCGCGACGTGCTCGCGCTCGACGCCCTCGTCCACGAACTGGTAGTCGATCCAGCGCCAGCCGTGCGCGGCGATCTCGTGCCCGGCCGCCCGGAACGCGGCCGCGGCCTCCGGGTTGCGCTCGAGCGCCATCGCGACGGCGAATACCGTGAGCGGCAGCTTTCGTCGATCGAAGATGCGCAGCAGCCGCCAGACCCCGGCGCGGCTGCCGTACTCGTAGAACGACTCCATGCTCATGTGCCGCACGCCCTCGTAGGCGCGCGCACCGGGAATATCGGAGAGAAAGGCCTCGGAGGCAACGTCGCCGTGCAGGACGCAGTTCTCGCCGCCTTCCTCGTAGTTCAGCACGAACTGCAGCGCGATGCGCGCGCCGCCGGGCCAGCGCGGGTCGGGCGGGTTTGCGCCGTAACCACGGAGATCGCGCGGGTAGCCGGGATTCATGGGCGGGCGTGCCGATTAGTCAGGCGAATCGCGGCAGTTTATATTCATTCGATGGAACAGGACATCCCGGCCGGTCTCGTCAATCTTGCGGACGGACCGCTGGGCGCCGCCGCCCTGTGGGCCAATGACGAGTTCTTCGCGGCGAAAGAGCGGATGCTGAATCCCGCGCCGCCGGTCTCGCGACCCGGTAGCTACGACGCGCACGGCCAGTGGATGGACGGCTGGGAGACGCGCCGGCGCCGCGAGCCGGGGCATGACGCCTGCGTCGTGAAGCTGGCGCTGCGCGGTGCCATCCGCGTGCTCGACCTCGACACGCATTTCTTCACCGGCAACTACCCGCCGCACGCTTCGGTGGATGCGACCGACGACGACGACCCGCTCGCCACGGACGCGCGCTGGACGACGATCCTGGCCCGAAGCGCACTCGGCGGCGACCGGCGGAACCGCTTCACGGTGTCCGACCCGCGCCCCTGGCGGGCGCTGCGGCTCAACATCTACCCGGACGGCGGCATCGCGCGGCTGCGCGCCTGGGGCGTGGTGCAGGCCGACTGGTCCGCGGTGAAGGACGGCGAAGTCGTGGACCTGTTCGCGGTCGAGCGCGGCGGCGTCGCCCTCGTCGCCAACGACCAGCACTACGGTGATATCCGCAACCTCAACCGCCCGGGCCGCGGCGTCAACATGGGCGACGGCTGGGAGACGCGCCGCCGGCGCGAGCCCGGCAACGACTGGGTCATCGTGCGGCTCGGGCATCCGGGCGTCATCCGCGAAGTCGAGGTGGACACGGCGCATTTCCGCGGCAATTACCCGGACCGCGTGTCACTGCAGGCCGCGCACGCGCCGGATACGCCAGTGGACGCGCTGCCGCGCGCCAGCGAAGCATGGCCCGTGCTGCTGCCGGAGCAGAAGCTGCGCGCCGACGCGGTGCACCGGTTCGCACGCGAACTGGCCGGCCTCGGGCCGGTGTCGCAGGTACGCATGAACATCTTTCCCGATGGCGGCGTGTCGCGCCTCAGGCTCCTCGGCACGGTGGCGCGTCCGTGACGGGGTCTCGCGAACTCGCGGTCGAGGCGCTGACCGCCAGCGCCTTCGCGCTCTTCGGCGAGGTGGTGGAGGCGGGAGCCGCCCCGGAATCCATCAATGAGGGCACCGCCCGACGATACGCGGACCTCGCGACCATCGAGTTGGAGGGCGGCCGGCCGCGCGTCAGCCTCTACCGGGCCGAGGCGCGGAGCCTGCCGCTTGCGATCACGATGCTCGAACGCCATCCGCTGGGCAGCCAGCTCTTCATGCCGCTGTCGCCGGAGCCCTTCATGGTCGTGGTTGCGCCCGCGGCGCCGGTGCCGGATCGGAGCGCGGTGCGCGCATTCCTGACGAACGGCCGGCAGGGCGTCAACTACCGCCGCGGTACCTGGCACCATCCGCTGATTGCGCCGCGCGCCGGCGAGTTCCTCGTGCTCGACCGCGGCGGGCCCGGCGCGAACTGCGACGAGTTCCGCTTCACTGGCGGCGGGTTCCTGCTGCGGCTGCCCTAGTCGACCGGTGCGCCCGCGGCGAACCAGCCGCCGAGCAGCGCGCGCTCCTCGTCGGTCATCCCGGTGAGATTCGCCAGCGGCATGGTACGCGTCACGACGGCGCGCTCGTGGATGCGCGCTGCCCAGGCCGCGATCTCGCGCGGCGTGTCGAGCATGACGCCGGCCGCGGCGACGGGCGCCGTCGGGTGCGTGGGCGAGGCCGAGTGGCAGGCGACGCAACGCGACTGGATCACACGGTTCGCCTCGGCGAACGTCGCGGCACCGCCCGCGGGGGCGCGTGGCGCGAGGAAGAGGGCGAGCGCCACGCCGATCGCGAGTGCGGCAAACGCCCAGCCGATGCCCTTGCGGCCCTGGTTGCGCAGGTTGAACCAGTGCCGGACGCAGGCGCCCGCGAGGAACAGCAGGAACAGCACCAGCCAGTTCCATGCATGCGCATACAGGAAGGCGAAGTGAGGGCTGATCATCGTGAAGACGACCGGCAGCGTCAGGTAGTTGTTGTGCACCGAACGCTGCTTCGCGCGCAGGCCAGGCCCGGCGTCGGGCAGCTCGCCTCGTTCCTTGGCCGCGACCAGCGCCTTCTGCGACGGAATGATCACGCGCCAGACGTTGGCCGCCATGATCGTGCCGAGCATCACCCCTGCCTGGAGGAAAGCGCCGCGCCCGCCGAACAGCTGCGTGAGGCCGAAGCAGAGTGCGAGGACCAGCAGCAGCCCGGCGGTGAGGAACGCCGTTCCGCCGAGCCCGGAGCGGCACAGGACGTCGTACAGCAGCCAGCCGGCCGGCAGCAACGCGACGCTGATGGCGACCGCCACTGGTTCGCCGAGCGGCAGAACGGCCGGATCCGCGAGCAGGGCGCCGGCGTTCGAGTAGTAGACGACCGTGAACAGCAGGAAGCCCGTGATCCAGGTGAAGTAGGCCTCCCACTTGAACCAGTGCAGCGGCTCCGGGAGCGTCTCGGGCGCGACCTTGTATTTCTGCGCGTGGTAGAAGCCGCCGCCGTGCACCGCCCAGAGGTCACCCGCGACGCCCGGACTCTCGGGATCGCGCGGCGGCACGTTGAGGCGCAAGTCGAGCCAGATGAAGTAGAAGGAGGACCCGATCCAGGCGATGCCCGTGATCACGTGCGCCCAGCGCAACGCGAGGTTGAGCCAGTCCAGGATGTAGGCGTCGGTCATCGGGGCGTCAGGTCACGGGCCGGCGGTTGCGGGCGCGCAGCTCTTCGATCGCGAACAGGATGCGCTCGGGCGTCGCCGGCGCGTCGAGCCTTGGCACGCCGCCGCCGGCGGCCGCGGCGATCGCATCGCGGATCGCGTGGAATACGGACATCGCGAGCATGAGCGGCGGTTCGCCGATCGCCTTCGACCGGTAGATCGTGTCCTCGCGGTTGCGGCCCCAGGACGCGAGCCTGACGTTGAACTCCGCAGGCCAGTCCGAAACCGCCGGGATCTTGTAGGTCGAGGGCGCGTGCGTGAGGAGCCGACCGCGCTCGTCCCAGCAGAGCTCCTCGCTCGTGAGCCAGCCGACTCCCTGCAGGAAGCCGCCCTCGAGCTGGCCCATGTCGATCGCCGGGTTCAGCGAGGCCCCGACATCGTGCAGGATGTCGACGCGCAGCAGCCTGGACTCGCCGGTCAAGCTGTCCACGAGCACCTCGGACATCGCGGCGCCATAGCAGAAATAGAAGAACGGCCGGCCGGTCAGCGTCTTCGGGTCGTAGCCGATCTTCGGCGTCGCGTAGAAGCCGGTCGCCGAGAGCGGCACGCGTGCGTGATAGGCGTCCAGCACCAGCTCCTCGAAGGCGAGGTCGGCCGCTTCGCCCGCGCGCACGCGGCCGGAGCGGAACAGCACCGCATCGGCCGGGACTCCGTATTTCGCCGCAGCGAATTCTGCGAGGCGTTGCCGGATGGTCCGCGCGGCCGCCTGCGCGGCCTTGCCGTTCAGGTCGCTGCTCGCGGAGGCTGCCGTCGCCGAGGTATTCGGCACCTTGCTGGTGTCGGTCGCCGAGCAGCGGATGCGGCGGATGTCCACCTGCAGCTCCTCCGCCACGACCTGCGCCACCTTCGTGTGCAGTCCCTGGCCCATCTCGGTGCCGCCGTGGTTCAGGAGGATCGAGCCGTCGGTGTAGACGTGCAGCAGGGCGCCGGCCTGGTTGAGGTCGGTCGCGGTGAAGGAAATGCCGAATTTCACGGGCGTGAGCGCGAGACCGCGCTTCAGCAGGGAATTCGCCGCGTTGAAGCTCGCCACCGCTTGCCGCCGGCCGGCGTAGCCGGCGCTGACGACGAGCTCGTCCACGATGCGCCCGATGACGTTGTCCTCGACCGTCATGCCGTAGGGCGTGACATTGCGGGACTCGGTGCCGTAGAAATTGCGCCGGCGCACCTCGAGGGGATCGAGCCCGAGCGTGCGCGCGATGTCGTCCACCACGCACTCGATCAGCATCATGCCCTGCGGGCCGCCAAAGCCGCGGAAGGCGGTGTGCGAAGGCTGGTGGGTCCGGCAGCGGTGCGAGACGATTTCCACGTCCGGCAGGAAGTAGCAGTTGTCGGCGTGGAACAGCGCGCGGCCATTCACCGCGTCCGAGAGGTCCACCGAGCGGCCGCAATTGGACGTGAGCGTCAGGCGGATCCCGCGGATCAGGCCGTCATCGTCGAATCCGACGTCGTAGGAAAGATCGAACGGATGGCGCTTGCCCGTGGCGAGAAAATCGTCGTCGCGATCGAGCCTGAGTTTCACCGCACGCCCGGTCTTCGAGGCCCCGAGCGCGGCGATGCAGGCGAGCAGCGCCGGCTGCGTCTCCTTGCCGCCGAAGCCGCCGCCCATGCGCCGGCACAGCACGACGACCTCCATCGCGCTCCATCCCAGGCAATGCGCGACCAGGCGCTGCACTTCGCTCGGGTGCTGGGTCGAGCACCAGACCTGCATGGTGCGGTCCTCACCGGGCAGGGCGGCCGCGACCTGGCCTTCCAGGTAGAAGTGCTCCTGGGCGCCGGTTGCGAGCGCACCTTGCAGGCGCCGCGGCGCGCGCCCGATCGCCGCGTCCGCGTCGCCGCGCGTCAGCCAGCGCGTCGGCAGCACGAACGCCCCGCGCGCAAGCGCGGTCTTCGCGTCCGGGACGAGCTCGAGGTCCTCGTACTCGACGCGCGCGAGGCGTGCGGCGCGGCGCGCCGCCGTCACGGAAGTCGCGAGCACCGCGAAGAGCGACTGGCCGGCGTATTCGGCGACATCGGCCGCGAAGATCGGGTCATCATGCACGACCGGCCCGTGGTTGTTCTCCCCGGGAATGTCGGCCGCCGTCAGCACCGCAACGACGCCCGGCGCGCGGCGCACGGCGTCGAGATCGACCTTCAGGATGCGCGCGTGCGCGCGCTCCGACAGGCCGATGGCGGCGTGCAACGCCCCCTCCGGCAGCGGGATGTCGTCGGTGTAGAGCGCCTCACCCGAGACGTGCAGGTGCGCGCTCTCGTGCGGCAGCGCCTCGCCGACACCGCCCTGGCCGGCGGCCTGGGGAGCGCGCTCGGGACGGTCAGCCGGCATGGCCCCACACGGTCGCAGCCGGGCTGCCGGGCGTGGACTCCGCCAGCAGCCGCCGCAGCAGGTTGCCCGCGACCCGCGCGCGGTACCCGCGCGTGGCGCGCAGGTCCGTGATCGGCGTGAAGTCGGAGGCGAGCGCCGCGATCGCGGGCGCGATGCCCGCAGCGGTCCACGACGCTCCCGCCAGCGCGCGCTCGCAGGCCGGGGCCCGCCGCGGCGTCGCGGCCATGCCGCCGAAGGCGACGCGCGCGGAAGTCACGCGCCCGTCCTCGAGCTCGACCGCGAAGGCCCCGCAAACGGCGGAAATGTCCTGGTCGTAGCGCTTGCCGATCTTGTAGCTGCGCAGCAGCAGGCCCGCGCGCGCCTCCGGGACGCGCACCGCCTGCACGAATTCGCCGGGACGCAGGTCCTTCTTCAGGTAATCGAGGTAGAAGTCCTCGAGCGGGAGCTCGCGGCTGCCGGCGGCGCCACGCAGCAGGACCCGGGCGCCCAGCGCGATGAGCGCGGGCATCGAGTCACCGATCGGCGAGCCGTTCGCGACGTTGCCGCAGAGCGTGCCGGCATTGCAGATCGGCGGCGAGGCGAAGCGGCGCACAATCTCGCACAGATCCGGATATCCGGTGAGCAGGGCGGCGAACGCGTCGGTGAGGCTGACGGCGGCGCCGATCTCGAGGAAACCGTCGCGCCGCGTGACGGCGGCCAGCTCGCGGACGTTGCCGACGTAGACGACGTCCGGCAGCACGGCGTGGCGCTTGGTCACCCACAGGCCGACGTCCGTGCCGCCCGCGAGGATGGTCGCCCCGGGCCGCTCGGCCAGCACTGCGGAGAGTTCCGCCACGCTCGCGGGCGCGACGTAGCGGCCACCGGCGCCGTCCAGGCGCTTCTCGTGCGTGACCCGGATCGCGTCGAGCCGCCCGCGCAATTCGCGCTCCCGCTCCGCGCCGTCGTCATGCGGGTACTCGTACATGCGCCGGGCCGCGTCCAGGATCGGGCGATAACCCGTGCAGCGGCAGAGGTTGCCGCAGAGCGCGTGGCGGATGGCTGCGTCGTCCGGCTGGCGGTCGCTGCAGTAGAGCGCGAACAGCGACATCACGAATCCCGGCGTGCAGAAGCCGCACTGCGAGCCGTGGCACTCGACCATGGCGCGCTGCGCGGGGTGCGGAGAGCCCGCGGAGGATTTCAGGCTTTCCACCGTGTACAACGCCTTGCCGTCGAGCGTCGGCAGGAACCGGATGCAGGCATTGACCGCGCGATAACGGACGCCCTCGCCGGCGGGCTCCGCGAGCACCACGGTGCAGGCGCCGCAGTCGCCCTCCGCACAGCCCTCCTTGGTGCCGGTGCGGCCGGGTTGCTGGCGCAGCCACTCGAGGACGGTCGTGGTCGGGGCGCAATCGGCGACCAAGCGGACCTGGCCGTCCAGCAGGAAGCGGATCGTGCCCGCCGGGCCCACTAGCTGCCCCGGTAGGTGGAGTAGCTCCAGGGCGTGACGAGGAGCGGCACGTGGTAGTGATGGTCCGCGTCCGCCACGCCGAAGCGCACGGTCACGACGTCGAGGAAGGGCGGGTCGGGCAGGGCCACGCCTTGCGCGCGGTAATAGGCCGCGACGTGGAACTCGAGCTGCCACGCCCCGGCCGTGAAGCGCTCGTCTTCGAGCAGCGCTCCCTCGCAGCGCCCGTCGCGGTTGGTGGTGACGCGCAGCATCGGCCTGCGCAGCCCGCCCTCGAGCGCAACGAGCTCGATCGCCATGCCGGAGGCCGGCGTGCCGCTCGCGAGGTCCAGGACGTGCGTCGTCAGGCGGCCCATGTCCGGGCGATTGTACACAGTCGGAATGCGATTAAGCTGGTGGCCATGATCCAGGCGTTCCGGGGCGCGATCCTGCATTTCCTCGACGATCCGGGCGACGCGGAGGGCGCCGGCGGGTTCGAGCACTTCGAGGACGGGCTGCTCGTCGTCGAGGATGGCCTCGTCGCCGGGCTTGGCGCGGCCCGCGACCTGCTGCGGCGCCTGCCGGACGGCGCGTCGGTCGCGAATTACGCGGGCAAGCTGATCCTGCCGGGGTTCGTGGACGCACACCTGCACGCCGTGCAGACCGACATCATCGCCTCGCACGGCACGCGGCTGCTCGAATGGCTCGAAAACTACACCTATCCGGCCGAGCGCGCCTTCGCAGATCCCGCGCATGCGCGCGAAGTCGCCGGGTTCTTCGCCGATGAACTGCTGCGGCACGGCACGACGACCGCACTCGTGATGGGCAGCGTCCACGCCGCCTCCGTCGACGCCGTGTTCGAGGCCGCCCTGGCCCGCGGCATGCGCCTCGTCGCCGGCAAGCTGCTGATGGACCGGAATTGCCCGCAGGACCTCAGGGACTCGCCGGAGTCCGGCTACGCGGAGTCGAAGGCGCTGATCGCGCGCTGGCATGGGCGCGGCCGGCTCGGCTACGCGATCTCGCCGCGTTTCGCGCCGGCCTCGTCGCCGGCGCAGCTCGAGGCCGCCGGCCGGCTCGCGCGCGAGCATCCGGACGCCTGGGTGCACACCCACGTCGCGGAGAACGAGGAGGAAGTCGCCTGGGTGCGGCGGCTGTTCCCGCAGCGGCGCAGCTACCTCGACGTCTACGACCACTACGGCCTGCTGCGCCGGCGCACGCTGCTCGCGCACGGAATCTGGCTGGACGACGCGGACCGCGCGCGGCTCGCGGCCACCGGGGCCGCGCTCGCGCACTGCCCCTGCTGCAACCTGGTCATGGGCAGCGGGCTGTTCGAGCTCCGCCGCGCGCTGGAGGCGGGCGTCGGGGTCGCGCTCGGCACCGACGTCGGCGGCGGCACGAGCTTTGGCCTGCTGCCGGTGCTGCGCGACGCCTACAAGGTCGCGCAGCTCAGGGGTCACGCGCTGTCGCCGCTGCGCGCGTTCTACCTCGCGACGCTCGCCGGGGCGCGGGCGCTCGACCTGGAGGACCGCATCGGCAGCTTCCGCCCGGGGCGCGAGGCCGACCTCGTCGTCCTCGACCCCGCGGCGACGCCATTGCTCGCGCGGCGCACGGCCGCCGCGCGGAACCTCGCGGAGAAGCTGTTCCAGCTGATGATGCTGGGCGACGACCGCGTGGTGGCCGCGACCTGGGTCATGGGCCACCTGCGCCATTCACGCGGGTGAGGCAATCAGGCGCCGGCGGCGGCGAATGACTCGTCGAGGGCGTCCAGCCAGCGGCGCTTGCTGGCCTCTCCCGCGAAACTCGCCTCGAAGCTGTTGGCAGCGAGCTGCCAGGCGTCGCGCCCCGTGAGCGCAGGCAGCGCCTCGAAGCAGTCCTGGAAGTTCCCATTCACGTAGCCACCGAAGTAGGCGGGATCGTCCGAGTTGACCGTCGCGCAGAGGTTCGCGCGCAGGAGCGCCGGCAGGTTGTGCTGCGCGAGCCGTGGAAACACGCACAGCCTGACGTTCGAGAGCGGGCAGACCGTGAGCGGGACACGCTCGCGCGCGAGGCGGGCGACGAGCGCCGGATCCTCGACGCAACGGACGCCGTGGTCGATGCGCTCCACCTTGAGCACTTCGAGCGCTCCGCGGATGTAGTCGGGCGGGCCTTCCTCGCCCGCGTGCGCGACGAGGCGCAGGCCGAGCTCGCGGCAGCGCGCGAAGACCCGCGCAAACTTCTCCGGCGGGTGGCCGCGCTCGCTGCTGTCGAGGCCGACGCCGATGAAGCGGCCGCGGAATGGCAGGGCCTCCTCGAGCGTCGCGAAGGCGGCTTCCTCGCTCAGGTGCCTCAGGAAGCAGAGGATCAGCTCGGCGTCCACGCCGAGTTCGGTGCGCGCGCGCAGGCAGGCGCGCGTCAGGCCGTCGATGACGGTGCGGAAGGCGACTCCGCGCTCCGTGTGCGTCTGCGGGTCGAAGAAGACCTCGGCGCGCACGACGTGATCCGCCGCGGCGCGCCGGAAATACGCCATCGCCATGTCCTCGAAGTCCCGCTCGCTCCGCAGCACGCCGGCGCCGGCGTAGTAGATGTCGAGGAAGCTCTGCAGGTCCGTGAAGGCGTAGGCCGCGCGCAGCGCCGCGACCGACGCCCAGGGCAGCGTGATGCCATTGCGCTCCGCCAGTCCGAAGATCAGCTCGGGTTCGAGCGACCCCTCGATGTGGATGTGCAGCTCCGCCTTTGGCATGGCGGCGAGCAGTCCGGGCAATCGCTCCCGGGGCACGGCGTCCGGGTTCATGACGGGGGCATGCTACGATGCTGCGGTCCGGATGGTCCACCGAATGCCGCGCTTTCCCGCCCTGTGCTGCCTGATGCTGCTCGCGCTGCCGGCGGCGGCGGATCCGGCGCCCGAGCCGGCTCCCGCCGCGCGTCCCCGCATCGGCCTCGTGCTCTCCGGCGGCGGCGCGCGCGGGCTCGCGCACGTGGGTGTGCTGAAGGTGATCGAGGAGCAGCGCGTGCCGGTCGACGCGATCGCGGGCACCAGCATGGGCGCCGTGATCGGCGGGCTCTACGCCTCCGGCATGTCGGCGGCGGAGATCGAGGCGCTCATCGGCACGCTCGACTGGAATGAGGCCTTCCGCGACCGCTCGCCGCGCCGCGACATGAACTTCCGCCGCAAGCAGGACGACCGTGAGTTCCTGGTGCGCTTCCCGCTCGGCGTGAAAAGCGGCGACCTGCGCGTGCCGCGCGGGCTGGTCCAGGGCCAGAAGCTCACCCAGATCCTGCGCCGCGAGACCATCGCGGTCGCCGGCATCTCCGACTTCGACCGCCTGCCGACTCCATTCCGCGCGGTGGCGACCGACCTCGAGACCGGCGAGCGCAAGGTACTCGCCGGCGGCGACCTGACCGAGGCGCTGCGCGCCAGCATGTCGGCGCCGGGCGTGTTCGCGCCAGTGGAACTCGACGGCCGGCTGCTGGTGGACGGCGGCCTGGTCGAGAACCTGCCCGTGGACGTCGCCAAGGCCATGGGCGTGGACCTCGTGATCGCCGTGGACGTCGGTTTCCAGCCGGTCGGCCGCAAGGACCTCAACTCCGCGCTCGCGGTGTCGAACCAGATGCTGACCATCATGATGCTGCGCGAGACCGCAAGGCAGCGGTCCCTGCTGGCCGGCGAGGACCTGCTGATCGAGCCCGCGCTCGGCACGATGCAGTCCGCGGACTTCACGGCGGCCGTGAACACGATGAAGATCGGCGCGGACGCGGCGCGCGCCCACCTGCCGCGCCTGGCGGCGCTCGGCCTCGACGAGGCGCGCTGGCGGCAGTACCTCGCCGGGCGCGCCGCCGCGCAGCCGCTGCCCGAGGTACAGTTCGTGCGCGTGGACGCGCGCTCCACGCGGTATCGCGAGCGGATCGAGGCGGAGCTCGCACCCGTCGTCGGCCGGCCGCTCGACCCCCAGGCGATGGAACGCCACCTGTCGCGTCTCTACGGCGACGACAACTTCGAATCCGTGGACTACCGGGTCGCGCAGGACGGCGAGCGCAAGGGCATCGAGGTCAGCGCCCGCCGCAAGAGCTGGGGCCCGAACTACATCCGTTTCGGGCTCGAGCTGCAGGACGACTTCGAGGGCAGCAACAGCTTCAACGCCGGCGTGCGCGCGCTCGTGACGGAAGCGAACCGCTACGGTGCCGAGTGGCAGACCGACCTGCAGGTCGGCGCGAACCCGCGTTTCTCGAGCCAACTCTACCAGCCGCTCGGTTACGCCTCACCCTGGTTCGTGGCGCCGCGCGTACTCGTGGAACGGAGGCTGTTCGACATCCTGGACGGCGACGACCGGCTCGCCACCTACCGCGTGCGCACCGTCGAGGCGGGACTCGACCTGGGCCGCGATTTCGGCAGCTGGGGCGAATGGCGGATCGGCGTGGTGCGCGGGGAAGGCAAGCGGAACCTGCTCGTGGGCGACCCCGTGGATCCCGGCCTGCCGCCGCGCACCGACTTCGAACGCGGCGAGATCCTTGCGGGGTTTTCCGTGGACCGCCTCGACGACGTCTACTTCCCGCGCAATGGAGAGCTGTTCGCCCTGCAGTGGCACGGGCCGCGCGAGGGCCTCGGGGCGGACACCGACGCCGACCGCATCTCCTTCGACTGGCAGGTCGCGCGCTCGCGCGGGCGCAGCACGCTGGTGTTGTCGGCCTCGGGCGGGGCGCGCGTGTCCGGGCCGGGCGACGCGGTCCAGGACTTCTATTCCCTGGGCGGCCTGTTCAACCTGTCGGGGCTCTCCCCCGACTCGATCAGCGGCCCGCACTTCGGCGTCGCGCGCGCGATCTATTACCGCCGGATCGGCAGGGGCCAGGAGGGTTTCCTGAATGTGCCGACCTACCTGGGCGCCTCGCTCGAGCTCGGCAATGTCTGGGAGAGCCGCAGCGACATGAACCTGGACTCGGCGCGCACGAATGGCGCGCTGTTCCTCGGCTTCGACACCTTCCTCGGACCGGTCTACCTGGCTGCCGGCCTCGACGAGGGGGGTGGGCGTAGCTTCTACCTGCTGCTCGGCCGGATCCGCTGACGATCGTCAGCCAATCTTCTCAAAGCGCACCGAGGGCTCATCGCCCAGGCGCGAATAGAGGTGCCTGCCCGCCATGTCGGCGAGCGCGTCGTCGCGCTCGCGTTCGGTCGCAAACCAGTGTTCCATGCGCCAGTCCGCGCCGACCAGCCGCGCGAACGGGTCGCCTCGATCCAGGCTCACGCTGATGCCGAAGGGTCTCGCAGCCGGTGGCGGCGCCCGCAGGTTGTGCTCGTGACAGATGGCCATGCGCGAACGATAGCGCGACTCAAATGGGGACGCATCCCAATTATCGTAATCGGGATGCGTCCCCATTTAGAATCGACGGTCGCCGGCGCCCTCGCGGTCGGCCCAGCCAAGCAGCCGGCGCGTGACGAAGAGATAGACCGGCTTGCCCGTGGCCCTCCAGAGGCGCGACGCGAGGCCCGGGCGGGCGAGGACCGCGCGCTCGCGCGCCGTCAGGCTTCCGGGGCAGTAGGTGCGCTTGTGCTTGAGCAGGTGCCGCAGGTCCTCGCGCGCGAGCGCGCGGAACAGGCGCCCGCGGCGCGGGGCTACCAACGCGAGCTGGAAATCCACGAGCGCGGGCGCACCGAGCGGCGTCACCAGCCAGTTCGGCTCCTTGGCCAGGTCGCAATGCGCGACGCCGCGCCGGTGCAGCGCGAAGACGAGCCGTCGCGCGGCGCGGAAGTAGTCGGCGTTGCGCGGCCGGGCAAGCTGCATGGGCCGACCCGCGATCCATTCCCGCCTCAGGCCGCGCCGGTCCACGCCGACGAGCCGCGGCACGCCGTGCAGCGCGTCGAGCGCGGCAAGTGCCCGCGCCTCGCGCCGGCAGAGGTAGCGGGCGAAGGGCGCGAGCCACCAGCGAGCGCCGCTCGTGTCGCGTATCACGAGCAGCCGGCCGCCGTCCTCGCCCTGCCAGACGGCGCCGAAGAGGTCCGACTTGAGGAGCTGCAGGCCCACGGTTCAGGGCAAGCGCAGGACCGGCTGCCAGGCGCCGCCGGCACGCAGCGTTTCGAGCACGACCACGGCAAGCCAGAGCGCGAGGAAGGAGGCCGCATCCAGGAACGCCTTGCGGTATGCCGCGGGCGGCACGGGGACGAGCGCCGGCGCCGCCGGGCGCCGCCAGCGGAGCCGGAAGGCGGGCGTCGAATCGCGATATTCCCGCCAGTCATCGCCGTGCGCCGCCGCGAGCGCCGCGTCCTCACGCCGGGCCGCCATCACCGCCATTGCCGCGATCGCAAGCGGCAGGGCGACGGTCATCACGACCGACCTCGTGGTCAGGCCGATGCCGAGCGCCGCGATGATCGAGCCGAGATACAGCGGGTGCCGGCATCCCGCGTAGGGTCCCTCGCGCACCAGCACGGCCTCCTTGCGCCCGGCGACGAACAGCGTCGTCCACAGCCGCCAGAGCACGGCGGTGGCGACCAGCGCGAAACCCGCCGCCTGGGCCAGGAGGCCCGCACCGCCTTCAAGCAGCCGCCCGCCCGTCGCGCCGGCCGCAGCGAGCGCGAGCGCATAGACCAGCCATTGCGTCCGTACGCGCAGCGTGCTGCCGGTTGCGCTCATGGCCGCATTGTAAGATAGGGACCCGATGAGCTTCGCCGCCGATTTCCTGGCCTACGTCGGGCTGACCGTCCTGACCCTCTTGCCGATCATCAACCCGGTCGGCACGGCCGTGCTCCTGCTCGGCATCGGCGCGCACCTCGAGCCGGGCGACCGCGAGCGCCAGATCCGCAAGGCCTGTGTCTATGCGACCGGCATCCTGGTCGCATTCCTGCTGGCCGGCACGCTGATCATGCAGGTGTTCGGCATCTCGATCCCGGGGCTGCGCATCGCGGGAGGCCTCGTGATCGCGTTCCTGGGCTTCCGCCTGCTGTTTCCGGAGCCGCAGCCGGCGATGTCCGCCGAGGCGATGCGCGAGGCCTCGGAGAAGGCCGACATCTCGTTCTCGCCGCTCGCCATGCCCTCGCTCTCCGGCCCGGGCTCGATTGCGACCGTCATCTCGATGTCGTCCACGATCCGTCACGAGGAGCAGGGCGCGCGCGTCGTCATCGAGCATGTCGGCGTCATCATCGGCATCGGCGTGGCGGCGGTCGTCTGCTACTTCGTGCTGCGCGCGGCCGAGCCGCTCTCGCGCAAGCTCGGCAGCGCCGGCATCGGCGCCATTGCACGCATCATGGGCTTCCTGATGATCTGCATCGGCGTGCAGTTCGTGATCAACGGAGTCCGCGAACTGGTCGGGAGCTGAGCATGGCGATCCGCAGCACCACGATGCCGGCGCCGGAGCAGGCCCTGCCCGGACGGGTTGAGCCGATGCCCGTGGTCGAACGCCATTTCGTCAACGGCCACCGCATGACGCCGCCGTTCCCGGCCGGGCACGAGGTCGCCATGTTCGCCATGGGCTGCTTCTGGGGCGCGGAGCGGCTGTTCTGGGAGCTGCCAGGCGTGTACTCGACGGCTTCCGGTTACGCCGGGGGGTACACGCCGAATCCCACCTACCGCGAGGTCTGCAGCGGCATGACCGGCCACACGGAAGTCGTCCAAGTCGTGTTCGACCCCGCGCACGTGAGCTACGAGGACCTGCTGCGCACGTTCTGGGAGTCGCACGACCCGACCCAGGGCATGCGCCAGGGCGCCGACGTCGGCACGCAGTACCGTTCCGCCATCTTCGCGGCCAGCGACGCGCAGCTCGCGGCGGCGCGGGCATCGAGAGAGGCTTACCACCGGGCGCTCGAGGCCGCCGGCATCCACCGCCCGATCACGACCGAGATCGCGCCGGCGACCGCGTTCTACTACGCCGAGGAAGATCACCAGCAGTACCTGGCGAAGAACCCCGACAGTTACTGCGGCATCGGCGGCGTGGGCGTCTCCTGCCCGGTCGGGCAGTTCACGCGCGCCGAGGCCTGACGAGCGATGTGCTCGGCGAGCGGCGCCGAGACGCCTGCCGCCGCCGCCGTCGCCGACGTCTGCTCGGCGCCTCGCAGGAACGGATTCGGGACGCGTGCGCCTCCCTGCAACTCGCGAGCCGCGAGCATGCCGCCCAGGTACTGGTAGACCGGCGTCGGGAATAGCGACTGCGTGACGATGCCCGCGAACTCGCGCGGATCGATGTCCTCCGCATGCACCACGTGCATCGCGTCGCGCAGGCTCTCGACCACGGCGGCCATCAGGAAATTGCCGGCCGACTTCACGACGTTGGCGGCTGCGGCGGCCTCCCCGAGGTACTGTACCCGGCCGAGCAGTTCCAGCACCGGGCGTATCCGCTCCGCCGCAGCGCGCGGGCCGGCGCTCACGATCAGGAGCCGTCCGGCGGCAGCGGCATCCGGCGGGCCGAACAGCGGCGCCGACAGGTAAGCCTGCCCCACGGCCTCGTGGGCCGCCGCGAGGCGCCGGGCGAGCCGGTCGCTGACCGTGCTCAGGCAGGCATGAATGAGTCCCGGCACACCGGTCGTGATGAGCCTGTCGCCGTCGAACAGGATGTTCTCGACGGCGGCGTCGTCGGACAGGATCGTGAGCAGGGCATCCGCCTGGCACGCTTCGCCGGGCGTGCGCACGGCGACCGCGGACTCGCGTGGCAGCGCCTCGGCCCGGCCGGGAGTGCGGTTCCAGGCGAGGATCTCGTGCCCCGCGCTCGCGATGCGCCTGGCGATGGGCTGGCCCATCGTGCCGAGACCAATCACCCCGATCTTCACGCCGGCATCCCCCGGGCCCGCCGCCGTTCAGCGCGGTTCGGGGCGCGATTCCTGGTCGGGGACCGGGTAGGTGCGCGGCTCGACCGGGCGTTGCGACGGCTTCTCCGCCCGCTCCGCGGCCTGCACGGCGACACGTTCGCCGGCACCCGAGGTCAGCCGGGTGATCTCCGCGACCAGTTCATCCGCCGGCGCAGGTGGCACGCCCGGGCGCGCAAGGATGGCGGTGGCGCTGTCCTCGCCGCCATAAAAGCGGCGGTTCGCCTTGCGGCCGATGAAGATGCCGTTGCCCTCGAGCGAAACGCCCGCGAACAGGCCCCTGGTCCGCGAATAGGCATAGACCTCGGAGTCCAGGGTCAGGCTGGTCGAGGCCATAGCGGTGCGCCCGACCGGGCCCGCGGCCACCGACGCGTCTGCGCCGAGCGTCAGCTTGCCGTCGGTGATGCCTTCGATGCTCCGTCGCGTGGTCAGCACCAGGACGATGTCGGCCACCTGGCCTCCGGCCTGGAACCCCCAGCTGCCTCCGCCGGTCGTGACGAACACCGGGTTGCTCCAGCCGCGGTCCGCATTGCGCACCAGCAGCACGCCGTTGCCGAAGCGCGCGCCGAAGATCAGGCTGACCTTGACATTCGCGGGCAGGATCACGATTCCTTCGGCGCGCGAGAGCAGCTGGTCGGGGATCTGCAGATCCGGCATGGACTGCAGCTCGCGCAGCACGACCATCGAGTTCTGCACGACCGCCTCCTCGCGGGTCACGGCCGCGGCCGGCTCCACGGCGAGCAGGGCGGCGAACGCGAGGGCTGTCACCATCAGCGGGAGTTTCATGTCATCGTTTCCTCTTCGGGGCCCGTCCTGACAGACCGCGCAGGATCCTGCGGGTTCCCGGCACGGGCCGCGCGGCCGGGTGTAGCCATTGTGCGACGCTGCCGCGGCAGGCCAATCGACTTCGCCGCGCCCCGGCGCCAAACTTGGGCCGACATGATGCGCCGAATCGCAGCCGCGGTCACGCTGTTCGCGCTGTTGCCGGACCCGGCCCGGGCCGACTGGCAGCACCGCGAAGCCGCGATCATGGGCACGCGCATCGCGGTCGAACTCTGGCACGAGGATCCGGGGGCGGCCGGGGAGGCGATCGATGCGGTGATGGCGGAGATGCACCGCATCGACGAGCTCATGTCGCACTACAAGCCGGAGAGCGAACTCTCGCGCGTGAACCGCGAGGCGGCGGCCGGGCCGGTGCGCGTGGACCCCGAGCTCGCCCGCCTCATTGCCCGCGCGCTCGAGTTCTCGGAGCTGACCGGCGGCGCCTTCGACATCAGCTACGCGAGCGTCGGCTACCTGTACGACTACCGCGAGCACCGGCACCCGAGCGAGGAGCAGATCCGGGAGGCGCTGCCCGGCGTCAACTGGCGCCACATCGAAGTGGACCTGGCGGCCTCGACGGTCCGGTTCCTGCGGCCCGGCATGCGCATCGACCTCGGCGGCATCGCCAAGGGGCACGCAGTGGACCGGAGCATCGCGATCCTGCGCGGGCGCGGCATCCGGCACGCGAGCGTCACCGCAGGCGGCGACAGCTACCTGCTCGGCGACCGCCGCGGCCGGCCCTGGGTCATCGGCATCCGCCATCCCGACGACGGGAAGCGCGTCATCGCCCGCATCCCGCTCGAGGACGCGGCCATCTCGACCTCCGGCGACTACGAGCGCTATTTCGAGGAGGACGGGGTGCGCTACCACCACATCATCGACCCGAAGACCGGGCGCAGCGCGGCAGGCGTGCGCAGCGCGACGATCATCGCCCCCACCTCGACGCTCGCCGAGGGGCTGACGAAGGGGGTCTTCATCCTGGGGCCGGAGCGGGGCATCGCGCTCGCCGAGTCGCAGCCGGACGTGGACGCCATCGTCGTGCGCGACGACGGCAAGGTGTTCTACTCGAAGGGCCTGGCGCCGCCGTAAGAAATAGGGGACGCATCCCTATTTTGGCAGCGACAAAATAGGGATGCGTCCCCTATTTCTCAGAACCAGCCGGAGACGAATAGGCGGACGACGTTCGCGTCGAACTCGTAGAGAGGCTCAGTGCCGGGAGCGACGCCCGTCGTGCGCAGGTCGCGGAAGTCGTCGTAACGGAACAGGATCCGGTCATACTTGAAGTTGACCGAGGTCTTGTCGAAGAACTCGAGCGGCGACCGGAATTCCCAGGCGACACCGAAGCCGAGCGTGTGGCTCGTGAGGGAGGCGAGTTCCTTGTCGCGGGCGAGGAAGTTCTGGAAGTTCTCGCGCGGGAACAGGTCGGAGTAGAACTCGGCCGCATCCTGCTTGTAGAAGCGGTAATGGACGTCGAAGGTCAGGCGCTCGCCGAGCGGGTGCGTGTAGGAAACCTCGGCCGTGTGCGAGACGATTTCCCAGGTGTCGTTGTAGAAGCGGTAGTCGCCCTGCAGCGCGGCGCGGTAGGGCAGGTACCACCGCCCGCGCAGTGCGAAGGCGTTGCCGGTGCGGGTGCGCGGGTAGCGTTCGAACTCGTAGGCGTAGCCGCGCGGATCAACCGGGTCCACGTAGCGCACCTGGCGGTAGGGGTTGTTCAGGAACCCCTCCTCGGCGATGGTCTCGAACGAGAATCCGAGCACCAGGTTCTTCGTCGCGACCTGCGTGACGTCCACCCCGTAGATGCGCCGGTCGATCTCGTCGGCGAACACGGGGTCGCCGCGGCGCGTGACGTCGTCCTTGCCGATCGAGAACAGGAGCGCGACGGTCGTGAGGTCGCCGAACATGTCCTGGGCGATCGAGAAGCTCGCCGTGTCGGCGGTGTAGTCGTTCTCGGTCGAGTTGCTGAACGAGGCGGAGTAGGTCACCTTGCCGCGCAGGTACTCGAAGCCGACGCCGTACTGCGTGCGCTCCTCGCTGTAGGGGCTCGCGGTCGTGATGACGTCGATCGAGGCCGACGAGACCATGTCCACGTAGTAGTTCGCGCTCACCGCGTACTTCTCGGCGAACTTCTTGCGCACGAGCAGCGAGGGGCCGTCGATCGTAACGCCGCCGCCATCGTAGTAGTGGTACATCAGGTCGGCGCGGTCCTCGGGCAGCACGCCCGCGAGGGCCGTCGCCGGCAGCAGCAGGAGGAGGGCGGCTGCCCGGGTCAGTTGCATCCGCACCCGCCGCCGGCGGCCCCGCCGCCCCCGCGCGCGCCCTCGCGCGCCTCGTAGACGTGACGCATGTAGGACGAGGAGACCGGGTCGCGGTCCCAGGCCATGATCGGGTCGGCGAGGTTTTCGCGTTCGTAGGGCTTGACCCAGGGCTCGACGCTGGAGCAGCCGGCGGCCGCGAACAGCAGCGCGAGCACCGCGAGCGCGCGCAGGGCGGTCACGGCTGCTCCCGGAGCGCCGCGCGGACCTGCTCGATGTACTTGGCCTCGTCGCCCGGCTTGTAGGCCATATGCGACCAGCGCAGGCGGCCCTGGCGGTCCACCAGCACGGTCGTGGGCATCGCGCGCACGCCGTAGCTGCCGCTCACCTGGTTGTCGGGGTCGAACAGGATCGGGAAACTGACTTTCTGCTGGCCGAGGAAGCGCTCGGCGTCCGACTTCTCGCTCTCGACGTTGATGGCAACCAGCGTGAAGCCCATCGGCTTGTACTTCGCGTAGATCTGGTCGAGCGCCGGGAATTCCTGGCGGCAGGGACCGCACCAGCTGGCCCAGAAGTTGATCATGACGACCTGGCCGCGCAGCCCCGAGAGCGTCATCTCGCCGCCGGCGCGGTTCGCGAGCCGGAACTCGGGCGCGGCGCCGGGTGCGCCCGCGCCGCTCGCGCCCGAGAGCGTGAGGCAGGCGAGCAGCGCGGCGAGCGCCGTGGCGGGGAGCTTCTGGATCGCGGTCACGGTTCCTCCTCAGAAGAACGCCGTCAGCGACAGCGTCGCTTCGTAGTTGTGGGAAGTCTTGTTGCTTCCCAGCACATCGATCTCGTGCACGTGGTCGCGCATGTCCAGGTGCACCGCGAGCCAGTCCTTCACGAGGACGCGCAGGCCAGCGCCCGCGGTCAGCGTGAAGCGGTCGCCGCCGGCGAAGCGCGTGCTGCCGGCGCCGAGCGTCAGGTAGACGGTGCTGTTCAGCGCGCGCCGCCCGCCCAGGAATATCTCGCCCGGAAGCGCATTCCAGCCGAAGCCGAGGCTGTAATACGTGAAACGCCTCTCACTGTCGGTCAAAAGGGGTGCTCCGCCCGACAGGCGCTCGAAACTCGACAGCCCTGCGTCGCTCTGGCCGAAGACCCCCTCGGCGAAGAAGTCCTCGTTGATGTGGTAGGCGATGCGGGCGCCGTAGACGATGTTGACCTCGAAGTCCTCGACCGAGAGCGACCCGACCGAGAGGCCCGCCTCCCAGTTCTCGGTGTCGATCCTCGCGGGCCTGATCTCGCGCCGCTCCACCTGCGGCTCGATCACGACGGGCGTCTCGCCATCCTCGGCGGACGCGGGTTCCGGCGCGGCCTCGGGATCCTCGTCGCGCCAGGGCAGCGACGAGCAACCCGCCATCACCAGGGCGGCGCTCAGAAGAAGAACGCGAATCCGATTTTCCATTCGTTGGCTTCCTCGTTCTCGTCGCGGTCCGTGAAGACCACGTACTCTTTGTATTCGGCGCGGATGATGAACCGGCGCGCCAGGTAGGCGCGGAGTCCCCCGCCCACGTACGCGAACTGGTCGGTCCGCGCCGGCGTCTGCACCAGCGTCCCCTTGGGCCGGATGCGGATCATGCCGGTCCCCATCGAGAGGAACGGCTGGATGCGCCACTCGGGCACCGGCACGTGGGTGACGCCGAGGGCCGCCGCCTCCCCGTCCGAGAAGTTGCCGAGGATCTGCGACACGGCGAGCTCACCCGAGAGGTGCGCATTGAATGCGTAGGCGCCGTAGGCGGTAATCACGTTCGCGCCGCCGAAGTCGCCGATCAGGAGGCCGACCTCGCGCCGGTGCGCGGTGAAGTCTTCGCGCGCCGGGTCGTCGATCTCCATGCGGGTGCCCGCCGGCACGAGCGTCTCGAGCATCTGGCTCTTGTGCACCCAGCCCTCGCGGCCGCCGGCGTCCTGCACGTGGAACCAGTCGGTGCGGCGCTTCAGCACGCGCACGCGCTCGCCGCGCTCGACGACGTGCACGATGGGGAAGCCGCGGCCCGGGCCGGTGCGCATCTCGAGGAAGGGATCGACGACGATGACCTCGAGCCCCTCCGACCGGGCCTGGCCCGCGACCGAGAGGAGGACGAGGAGAGCGCAGGCGAGGAGCCGCGCCATCGGCTCAGTTGACCGGGGCCATGAACGGGTCGTTGTAATACTGCCCACCGATGTCCAGCCACTCGGCGATCAACCGCAGTTCCGACGGTGTCAGCCAGCCCTCGTGCGAGCCGCCGGCGTCGAAACGGCTGAAGAACCTCGCCGAGGCCCGCGCGCCCGCGCCGCTCATGGAGGGAGCCACGGGCACCGGCACCAGCGTCGGCAGCCCGGTCACCGGGTCCGGCGGGCCCGGCACCAGGATGTCCTGCAGCGCGCCCATGTTAACTTCCTGCGCGTTGTCCGTGAACAGGAGTTCGCGGTAGGAGACCAGGTGATCGGCCTCGTCCGGCGACGGACCGCCCGAGAGGTCGAGCTGCCCCGCCGGCACGCGCACGACGCCGGCGGCGTCCGCCGGGCTGTGGCACGACGTGCAGGTGTTGTCGGCGATCACGGCGCCGCCCGCGTCCAGCACGAGGCGCGCCAGCGACCACAGCGGGTGGATGTGGTTCGGGTAGTGGATCGTGATGCGGCACAGCCCGGACCACAGCGACTGGCAGGTGGCGCTCGTGGGCGCGGGCGTCGAGAGCTGGTTGTAGCGATAGCTGAAGGACGCATCTGGCGCGCGGCCAGCCGCCATAGGGTCGGTCCACACGTCGTCGTAGAGCACGTCGACGGAGGGCCGCTGCGCCGGGCAGGTGGGGTCGGTCTGGCAGGACACGCGCGCGCGCGCCTCGGCCATCGTCTCGCCCTGGTTCGCGAAGATCGCGGGGTCCGTGTTCGGGAACGGCAGGCCGGTGGTCGGCGCTCCCGCGTTGACGGAGGCGGTGAGCCCCTGACGGCCGTGCGAGATCGCGGGCGGCGCGCCCGGCTGCGCGCCCGCGGGCACGTGGCAGCCGTTGCAGGTGAGAACCTGCCCGGCGCGCAGCTGCATCCAGTTGAGGTGGCGCGGCGTGATGCGCCGGCCGTCCACGTCCAGCACCTGCAGCGCGAACGGCACGCCCGCGGGCACCTTGATCTGCACCGAGCCGTCGGGCTCGATGGGCGCGTAGCCCAGGATCTCGCGCATGCCGAGGCCGCCGGCCACGCCGAAAGCGGTGGCGCGGAAGTCACGCACCTCGTCGTCCGGGATGCCGACCGCCTTCTCGATCCGCAGGAAGCGGGCCGGGCGCTCGGAGGCGAGCGTCTGCGCCGGGTCCGCGAGCGCGGCGATCCCGCCCGGGGCCACGTCGACGCCATCGAGGTCGTAGACGCTCCTGATGTTGAGGATGCCGACGTTCTCGGTGGCGAGCAGCGGGTCGTAGTCGATGCCGGGCACGGCGTCGAGGATCACCGCGGGCAGCGTCGCGCGCGGCGCAAGCGCGACGACGTCCGAATAGCGCACGCCCTCGGTCGGCTGCAGGACCGGCCGCTGCGTCTGGTCGCGCGGGTCGTAGAGCCACACACCATATAAAGGAGGCGCGGGAGTCAGCGCCGGGTCCGCGAGGTTCGCGGCGGTGCAGGGCAGAGTGCGGCCGACGGCGTCGTTGAGCCGGCACATGGTCCAGTTGACGAGCAGGCGGCCGGTGCCGTCGCGCAGCGGAAAGACGTGCGAGTAGCGCCCGCCCGGCGACAGGCCCGGGTCGGTGCGCACGTCCGCGGTCGTGAGGCGGGCCTGCGCCGGGCCCGGCAGGCCCGCATTCGCGAGCGTCGGCTGCGTGATCTCGACGAAGGCCGCGGCGTCGATCGAGATCGCGTCGCCGCCGAGGTCGGTGCCCTGGAACGGGCGGATGAGCGCCACGACGCCGCCGGTCTCGGTCTGGCGCGGCGCCAGGAACTGCACGGGTGTCGTGCCCGCACCGGTCGCGCCGGTCCCCGTCAGGTGGCTGTTCGCGCCGTACAGCAGCTCGAGGCCGCTGCCGTCCGGGTTGACCGTATAGAGATGAATGGAGCTGCCGCTCGCATTCTCCCAGCGGCTGAACACGATGCGCCCGTCGTCGAGCACCGACGGGTCCAGGTCGTGGCTCTGGTTGAAGGAGATCTGGCGGATGCCGGAACCGTCGGCGTTCATCACGTGCAGCACGTAGGCGTGCTCGTTGCGGTCCTCGTCCTGCGCCGCGAACTGCGGCTTGCCCTCGTCGATCAGCACCGCCTTCGACTGGCGCTGGCGGGTGGACGAGAACACGATACGGCCGTCCGGCAGGTAGTGCGGCGCGACGTCGTTGCCTTCCTCGGCGACCAGGTCGGAGGCGATCACGCGGCGCAGCACGTCGGTCGTGCGGTCGTATTCCCAGATGTTCCAGGTGGGCTGCTCGCTCTCCAGGGCGCCGGGGATCAGCGGCATGCGCATCGAAAACACCACCCGGCTGCCGTCGTACGAGGCGTCGAGGTCGCGCACGCTCCACAGGCCGCCGGTCACGGCGCCGGTGATGTTGCGCTCCGGCACGTCGGGCGCCGCGCGGTCGCGCAGCCACAGGTCTGAGCCCTCGTTGACGGTGCCCTGCTCGCGCACGTCGATGTCGTCGATGTCCGCCGGCAGCGGTACCGGGCCGCGCACGTAGGCCACGGGAATGTCCAGCACGACCGGATCCGGGTCCTGGCCGTTGCCGATATTGACGTCGCCGTCGTGTCCCGTGGCGCAGCCGGCGAGCGCGGCCACCGCCAGCGGCACGAACCAACGTTTTCGAATCGTGACAGGCATCTCAGTTCACTCCGGTCGCGCGACTGCGATCCACTCGACAGAATGCAGCTTCTCGCCGCCGTGACGGGCGTCCTGCCGCGCGCGACCCCTTGGATACACGGGAATTGCGGCATTCGCACACAGTTCACCCCGTTACGGTCGCAGCGTACCCCGCTGCGAGGCGCTGGTGTATGTCGCCGTTCAGAGACATTACGGGGTCCAAGACCCGCCGATATATTCGACCGCAGCCTCGATTACTGCGAGCGAGTGGAGCACGGAAATGCCCTGGTCGCCAAGTCATGCCGGTTCGATCGTGATGCGTGTCACCGCGATGGTGGCGCTCGCGGCGTTGGCCGCTTCCGCGCAGGCCGCGCCGCGCGAGCAGGCGCGCCGCATGCACGACCGCATCGCGGGCGTGCCGCCGACGGACGCGGTGCTCTCCGCGATGGAGGCGGAGATCGCCGCGGGCCGCACGCAGCAGGCGGCGCTGCTCGCGATGGACAATGCCGCGTTCTACTCGGTCACTCTCAAGAACCTGGTCACGCCGTGGACCAACCGCGAGCAGACGGTGTTCGCGCCGCTCAACGACTACGCCGCGACCGTGATCGGCATGGTGCGCGACGACGTGCCGTTCAACCAGCTGCTGTCGGCGGACATCCTCTACGTCGGCGGCGGCGGGCTCGGCCTG
>Ga0114938_1000312_pt1 | contig 39035 bp, 29 predicted proteins | sample AshMeaBigSpring_FD_88675 | JGI IMG/M metagenome (GOLD analysis project Ga0114938, IMG submission 88675) | Groundwater microbial communities from Big Spring, Nevada to study Microbial Dark Matter (Phase II) - Ash Meadows Big Spring | ecosystem: Environmental > Aquatic > Deep subsurface >... | reverse complement strand
GCCATGCGCGAGGAGCGGGTGAAGATGACGCGGCTGCGCCAGACCATCGCGCGCCGCCTCAAGGACGCGCAGAACTCCGCCGCCATGCTGACGACGTTCAACGACGTCGACATGAGCGCGGTGATGGCGCTCAGGAACCAGTACAAGGACCTGTTCGAGAAGCGCCACGGCGTGAAGCTCGGCTTCATGGGCTTCTTCGTGAAGGCGTGCCTGCAGGCGCTCAAAGAAATCCCGGCCGTCAACGCCGAGATCGACGGGCAGGATATCATCTACAAGAACTACTACCACGTCGGCGTCGCCGTCGGCACCGACAAGGGCCTCGTCGTGCCGGTCGTGCGCGAGGCGGACCGGCTCGGCCTCGCCGAGATCGAGCAGACGATCGCCGCCTTCGGCCGCCGCGCGCGGGAGGGCCGGCTCGGCATCGAGGATATGCAGGGCGGCACGTTCACCATCTCGAACGGCGGCGTCTATGGCTCGATGCTGTCGACGCCGATTCTCAACGCGCCTCAGTCCGGCATCCTCGGCATGCACCGCATCGAGGAGCGCGCGGTCGTGCGTGCCGGCCAGATCGTGGCGCGGCCGATGATGTATCTCGCCTTGAGCTACGACCACCGCATCGTCGACGGCCGCGAGGCGGTGACTTTTCTCGTGCGCGTGAAAGAGTGCCTCGAGGACCCGCAGCGGTTCGTGCTGGAGCTGTGAGGCCGAACCGATGCCCCACGACCTCATCGTCATCGGCACCGGGCCCGGCGGCTACGTGTGCGCGATCCGCGCCGCCCAGCTCGGCATGAAGGTCGCCGTCGTCGAGAAGCGCCCGACGCACGGCGGCACCTGCCTCAACGTCGGCTGCATCCCGTCGAAGGCACTCCTGCACGCGAGCGAGCGCTACGAGGAAGCCGGCAACGGCTTCGCCGCCATGGGCATCGACGTCAAGCCGAAGTTCGATCTCGCGAAGATGCTCGCCTTCAAGGACGAGGGCGTGAAGGGCAACGTCGACGGCGTCGGCTTCCTCCTGAAGAAGAACAAGATCGATGCGTTCCACGGCAGCGGCCGCGTGCTCGGACCCGGCCGCGTCGAGGTCACGTTCATCAACGGCGAGAAGAAGGTGCTGGAGGCCAAGAGCATCGTCATTGCCACCGGCTCCGACATCGCGCGGTTGCCCGGCATCGAGATCGACGAGCGGCAGGTCGTGTCCTCGACTGGTGCGCTGGCGCTCGCCTCCGTGCCGCACAAGATGCTCGTCATCGGCGCCGGCGTCATCGGGCTCGAGCTCGGCTCGGTTTGGCGCCGGCTCGGCGCGGAGGTGACGGTCGTCGAGTATCTCGACCGCATCCTGCCCGGCATGGACGGCGATGTGGCGCGATCCTTCCACCGCATCCTCGCCAGGCAAGGCATGACGTTCAAGCTCGCGTCCAAGGTCACCGCGATCCGCAAGGACAAGGGCGGCTGCACCGCGGTCGTGGTGCCGGCAGCGGGTGGCGCCACCGAGGAGCTCGGCGCCGACGTGGTGCTCGTCTCGATCGGGCGCGTGCCCTACACCGAGGGCCTCGGCCTCGCGAAGGCCGGAATCGCGCTCGACGAGCGAAAGCGCATCGCCGTCGACGCGCAGTTCCAGACGAGCGTTCCCGGCATCTACGCCATCGGCGACGTGATCGCCGGGCCGATGCTCGCCCACAAGGCCGAGGACGAGGGCGTCGCGGTCGCCGAGACCCTCGCCGGCCAGGCGGGCCACGTGAACCACGATGTCATCCCGAATGTCGTCTACACGTTCCCCGAGGTCGCCTCGGTCGGCAAGTCGGAAGAGGATCTGAAGGCCGCCGGCATCGCCTACAAGGCGGGAAAATTCCCCTTCACTGCCAATGGCCGCGCCAAGGTCAACCGCACCACCGACGGCTTCGTCAAGGTGCTGGCCGACGCCGCGACCGACCGCATCCTCGGCGTCCACATCGTCGGCGCGCATGCCGGCGAGATGATCGCGGAGGCGGCCGTGATCATGGAGTTCGGCGGCTCGGCGGAAGACCTCGCGCGCACCTGCCACGCCCACCCGACGCTCACCGAGGCGGTCAAGGAAGCCGCCCTCGGCGTGGACAAGCGCGCGATCCATATGTAAGGGGTGCGCGGACAACCATCCCCGGAGTCCCCCATGCCCAAAGGCTATGTCATTGCGCGTGCCGTGGTCACCAACGCGACCCAGTGGGCGACCTACGCCGCCGCCGCCGGCGAGGCGATCAGGAAGCACGGCGGCAAGCCGCTCGCGCGCGGAGGCCGCACCGAGATCGCCGAGGGCGAGGGCCGCGCCCGCAATGTCGTCATCGAGTTCGAGAGCTTCGAGGCGGCCAAGGCCTATGCGTTCTCGGCCGATTACGCCGCCGCCCGCAAGCTGCGCGAGGGCGCCGGAACCATCGACATCGTCGTCGTCGAAGGCGCCTGAGCCCGCATGCGGATCGCGACCGACGGCTACGAGATCGACATCATCGTCTCGGGCTTCCCTGGCAAGTCCGTTTGCCACGGCGGCCTCGGCTGGAGCTCCATCGTGCTGCTGCGCGGTCACGGCCGCGTCGCGCTGATCGACGCCGGATCGTTCGGCATGCGCAACCTGCTGCGCGACGGCCTTGCTCGACGGGGCCTGAAGCCCGCTGACGTGACCGACCTGCTGCTGACGCACTGCCACCACGACCATTCGGTCAACTGGACGCTCTTCAAGCACGCCCGCATCGGCGTCGGCCGTGTGGAGATGAGCTGGGCCGTCAAGCAGCCCTGGGGCGAGACACCGGTGCCGGAGCTCTATGTCGAGAAGCTCGAGGCCTGGCCATCGCTCGATCGCATCGACGATGGGGCAACGACCCTGCCCGGCATCACCGCGCACGTCGCGCCGGGACACACGCCCGGCTGCCTCGTCTTCGTGCTCCGCGGCGAGAGCCGCGACATCATCTTCACCGGCGATGCGGCGAAGAACCGCGCCGAGCTCGTCTCCCGCACGACCGACATGACCTGCGACGCCGCAGCCAGCCGCGCCTCGATCGAGATGATCTGGAGCCTCTGGCGCCGCCGGCCGGGCAGCATCGTCGTGCCGGGGCACGATCTGCCGATGACCCAGCGGGATGGCGGGACCACCTACCTCGGCACGCGCAACGCCGCGATCACGGCTTGGTACGGCAACGATATGGAGCAGACGACGCTGATCCGGCTGACCTCAGATTGACCGGCGGCGGCGCCGCACGGCGGACCACGAGAACGGACGCTGCAGCGTTGCCGCAACAGCACGAAACTGCTTGTAGACAGGGACCGCAATTGCTCTCTTCCTAACCGTGGTCCGGCGTGACAGATTGCGGTGAAATGGCTCGCGGGGCACGCGGGCTCGGCGGGGGAACCGGGTTTCAAGGAATGACGTCGCAATCCGATCTCATTGAAATTCGCGGGCTCAAAGTCGCGTTCGCCATTCCGGGCGGCTCCATTCCGGCATTGCGCGGCGTCTCGTTCCGCATCCGGCCGGGCGGGGTCACGGCAGTGGTCGGCGAGTCCGGCTCTGGCAAGAGCGTCACGGCGCAGGCGCTGATGGGCATCCTGCCGAAGGCCGGACGCATCGAAGCCGGCGAGATCGTGTTCCGCGACCCCCGCGGCGGCGGTGCTCCGGTCGACCTCGCGAAGCTCGATCCGCGCGGCGAACAGTTCCGCACCATCCGCGGCGCGCGCATCTCGATGATCTTCCAGGAGCCGATGACATCGCTGTCGCCCTTGCACAAAGTCGGTGCGCAGATCTCGGAGGTCATGGAGATCCATGAAGGCCTTTCCGGCGGGCCCGCGCGCAAGCGCGTCGTCGACATGCTGCGGCTCGTGCGGTTCCCCGATCCCGAGCGCGGCTTCAAAAGCTATCCGTTCGAGCTGTCGGGCGGCCTGCGCCAGCGCGCGATGATCGCCATGGCGCTCGTGTGCAAGCCGGCGCTGCTCGTCGCCGACGAGCCGACGACCGCGCTCGACGTCACCGTGCAGGCGCAGATCCTCGGCCTCATCAAGGACCTCCAGCGCGAGCTCGGCATGGCGGTGATGATGATCACCCACGACATGGGCGTGGTTGCAAACCTCGCCGAGGAAGTCGTGGTGCTCTACCGCGGCGAGGTCATGGAGGCCGGCCCGGCGGAGGAGCTGTTCCGCAATCCGCACCACCCCTACCTGCAGGCGCTGATGGCCGCCGTGCCACGCATCGATGCGGACCCGAGCGAGCGGCTGAAGCCGCTGGTGATCGATGCCTCGGAGAGTGAGAGGCCGCGCAAGCGGCCGGTCGCCGGAACCGAGCCGCTGCTCGAGGTGAAAGGCCTGTCGAAAGAGTTCTCGATCCGATCGGACAGCTGGAAGCTGCTCAGCTCCGCGGCCAAGACGGTGAAGGCCGTCGACAGCGTGACCTTCACAGTCCGGCGCGGCGAGTGCCTCGGCCTCGTCGGCGAATCGGGCTGCGGCAAGACGACGGTATCCAAGATGATCATGGGCGCGGTGACGCCCGACCAGGGCCAGATCATCTACCACGGCGAAAAGGGCCCCGCCGATCTCGCCGGACTTTCCGATACCGCGCTGATGCCCTACCGGCGCTCGATCCAGTACCTGTTCCAGGACCCGTTCAGCGCCTTCAATCCGCGCATGCCGGTGCTCGAGATCGTCTCCGAGCCGCTCAAGGTGCAGGGCCTCGGCGATGCCGCCTCGCGCAAGGCGCGCGTCCAGGAGTTGCTCGGCCGGGTCGACATCGATCCGCGCTTCATCAACCGCTACCCGCACAGCTTCTCCGGCGGCCAGCGCCAGCGCATCGGCATCGCGCGGTCGCTGGCGCTCAATCCCAGCATGCTCATTCTCGACGAGCCCGTATCGGCGCTCGACGTTTCGACGCAGGCGCAGGTGCTCAACCTGCTGAATGATCTGCGAACCGAGCTCGGCCTCACCTACATCTTCATCTCGCACAATCTCGCGGTCGTGAATTACGTCGCGGATCGCGTGGCGGTGATGTGCCGCGGGCGCCTCGTCGAGGTGGCGCCGCGACGCGACATCTTTGCCGACCCGCGCCATCCCTATACGAAAGCGCTGCTCGCCTCCGCACCCTCGCCCGATCTCGACCATCCGCTCGACTTCGCCGCAATCCGCGAAGGCCGCATGACCGAGCCGGCCAACTGGCCGGCGCCGTTCGACGAGCGCGACGGCCTGGCGCCGGCACTGGTCGAGGTTGCTCCGGAGCATTTCGTGCGCGCGCACCCCGCTCGAGCCCTCACGGAGGCCGCCTGATGTTGATCAGATCCATGGCCTTGGCTCTTGCCGCTGTCGCACTCGCCGCGTCCGGGGCCGTGGCGCAGAAGGTCCTCGTCGACCCGCCTTCTCTTGCTGATCGGATCGCCCAGAAGAAGCTGCCGCCGGTTGCCAAGCGCGTCCCGGAGGAGCCGAAGATCGTGCCCCTCGACGGTCCCGGCCTCAGCATCGGCAAGCACGGCGGCATGCTGACCCAGTTGATGGGCCGCGCCGCCGACATCCGCCGCATGAGCGCCTACGGCTATACCCGCCTCATCTGCTACGACCGCGACTACAAGCTGGTGCCGGACCTGCTGAAGTCGTTCGAGGTCAAGGACGGCCGCGAGTTCACGCTCGTGCTGCGCAAGGGGCACAAGTGGTCCGACGGCGAGCCCTTCACCACCGAGGACTTCCGCTACTGGTGGGAGGACATGGCGCTCAACAAGGAGCTGTCACCCGGCGGGCCCGACCGCGAGATGATGGTCGACGGCGAGCCGCCGAAGGTCGAGGTGATCGACAAGCAGACGATAAAGTTCAGCTGGGAGAAGCCGAACCCGTTCTTCCTCGCCGCGCTCGCCTCGGCCACGCCGATGATCATCTACCGGCCGGCGCACTACCTGAAACGCTTTCACAAGCGCTACGTCAAGGCCGACAAGCTGGCGGAGCAGATCGCCAAGCGCAAGCGGCGCGACTGGATCGACCTGCACTTCAACCGCGATCGCATGTTGCGCCTCGACAACCCGGACTTTCCCGTCCTCGATCCGTGGGTGAACACGACCCCGCAGCCCTCCGAGCGGTTCATCTTCGAGCGCAATCCCTACTTTCACCGGATCGACGCGGAAGGCCGCCAGCTCCCCTACGTCGACCGCATCGCGGTGACCATCGCCAATCCGAAGCTGATCCCACCGAAGGTCGGCGCCGGCGAGGTCGAGCTGCAGTCGCGCGGCGTGACGTTCAACAACTACACGCTCCTGAAGCGCGGCGAGGAGCGCAACGGCTATCAGGTGCGGCTGTGGAAGCAGAGCCGCGGCTCGCAGGTCGCGCTCTACCCCAACCTCAACACGACCGACCCGGAGTTCCGCGACCTCGTTCGCGATGTGCGCTTCCGCCGTGCGCTGTCGCTCGGGATCGACCGGCACGAGATCAACCAGGTGATCTACTACGGCCTCGGCAAGCCGAGCGCCAATACGCTGCTTCCCGACAGTCCGCTGCACAAGCCCGAGCATGCGACCAAGTGGGCAACGTTCGACATCAAGCGCGCCAACGCGCTGCTCGACGAGTTGAAGCTCACCGAGCGCGACAGCCGCGGCATCCGCCTGATGAGCGACGGACGCGCGCTCGAGATCATCGTCGAGACGGCCGGCGAGGACGCCGAGCACTCCGACGTCCTCGAGCTGATCCGCGACAGCTGGGCGCGCATCGGTGTCGCCCTCTTCATCAAGCCCCAGACGCGCGAAGTGCTCCGCAAGCGGGTCAAGGCAGGCCTCACCGTGATGTCGGTGTTCTACGGCCTCGACAACGGCATCGCGACCGCGCTGACCGAGCCGCACGAGTTCGCACCGATCAAGGACGACCATCTCAGCTGGCCGAAATGGGCGATGCATCATGCGAGCGGGGGCAAGTCCGGTGACAAGCCGGACATGGCTCCGGGTGTCAAGCTGATGCAATATTACGAGGCCTGGGTGAAATCGGAATCGGCGGCCGATAAGAAGGCGGCGTGGTCGGCCATCCTCGACCTGCATGCCGACGAGGTGCTGGTGATCGGCACCGTCAATGCCGTGCCGCAGCCGGTGATCGTGTCGGAGAAGCTGCGCAACGTGCCGAAGTTCGCGATCTACTCGTGGGAGCCGGGTGCCCACCTCGGCCTCTTCAAGCCCGACACATTCTGGCTGGCGAGCAGCAAGGAGGGCTCCTGAGATGTTGCGCTACCTGCTGCGACGGCTCGTGACGATGATGGTGACGCTCGCCGTCATCTCGGTGCTGGTGTTCATCGTCATCAAGCTGCCGCCCGGTGACTTCCTGACCACCTACATCGAGGACCTGAAGGCCCAGGGCGAGAGCGTCGACCAGTCGCGGATCGATTTCCTGAGGCAGCGCTACGGCCTCGATCAGCCGAACTACGTGCAGTACTGGAACTGGGTCAGCGGCCTCGTGCGCGGCGACCTAGGCTGGTCGTTCGAGTATGACCAGCCGGTCTCGCAGGTGGTCGGCGACCGGCTGTGGCTCACGCTCATTCTGAAATTCGCGACCGTCCTTTTCGTCTACCTGATTGCGTTCCCGATCGGCGTCTACTCGGCGACGCACCAGTACAGCTGGGGCGACCACGGCCTCACGTTCCTCGGCTTCCTCGGCATCGCGACGCCGAATTTCCTGCTCGCCTTGATCCTCCTCTACCTCGCCAACGTCTGGTTCGGGACCTCGATCGGTGGGCTGATGCATCCCCAGTATCTCGATCAGGCCTGGTCATGGGGCAAGGCCAAGTCGGTGCTCGAGCATCTCTGGGTGCCGGTGTTCGTGATCGGCATCACCGGCACGGCCGGCATGATCCGGCGGCTGCGCGCCAACCTGCTCGACGAGCTCAACAAGCAGTACGTCACCACGGCCCGCGCCAAGGGCGTGCCGGAGCGCCGGCTGCTGCTCAAGTATCCGATGCGCGTCGCGCTCAACCCGTTCATCGCCGATATCGGCTCAATCTTGCCGCAACTCATGTCGGGCGCGGTGATCGTCTCGGTCGTCATGTCGCTGCCGACGACCGGTCCGATGCTGCTCTCCTCGCTGCAGTCGCAGGACATGTACCTCGCCGGCTCGTTCCTGATGTTCCTGGCGGCCCTGACCGTCTTCGGCATGTTCCTGTCGGACGTGGCGCTCGCGCTGCTCGATCCGCGCATCCGGCTCGAATAGGGGGCATCGTGAGCGAGCGTCTGGCGCACTACGTTTCCGACCGGCCGTTCAACCCGGCCGAGCCCGTGGCGATGAGCCCCGAGCTCGAGCGCTACTATCTCGCCTCGCAGTGGCAGATGATGTGGCGGCGCTTCAAGCGCCACAAGATTGCGGTGGTCTCGGCGATCGTGCTGCTGCTGAGCTACGCGTCGATCCTGGTGACGGAGTTCCTTGCGCCCTACAACCTCCACACCCGCAACACCGAGTTCATCTATGCCCCGCCGCAGCGCCCGCGGCTCTTCCACGAGGGCAGCTTCATCGGACCCTACGTCTATCCGCTGAAATACAGCCTCAACATGCAGACGCTGAAGCGGGAGTACGAGCCGGACCATTCGCAGCCACAGAAGCTGCGGTTCTTCTGCTCCGGCGACGACTACAATTTCTGGGGCCTTATCCTCGGCAGCTTCCACGTGCTCTGCCCGCCGGAAAAGGGAACGGCATTCTTCCTCGGCACCGACCGGCTCGGCCGCGACATGCTCTCGCGCCTGCTTTACGGCGCACGGATCTCCCTGACGGTAGGTCTCGTCGGCATCGCCATCTCGTTCGTGCTCGGCATCGTCATCGGCGGCATCGCCGGCTTTTTTGGCGGCCGTACCGATGCCTTCATCCAGCGCGTCATCGAGATACTGCGCTCGCTGCCCGAGCTTCCGCTCTGGCTTGCGCTCTCGGCGGCGCTGCCCGCGAACTGGAGCCCGATCCTCGTCTATTTCGGCATCACGATCATCCTCGGCCTGCTCGACTGGCCGGGCCTCGCGCGCGCCGTGCGCTCCAAGCTGCTCTCGCTGCGCCAGGATGATTTCGTCGTGGCGTCGCGCATGATGGGCGGCCGGCCGCCGCATATCATCGGGCGACACCTGGTGCCGAACTTCATGAGCCACCTGATTGCCTCGGCGACGCTGTCGATCCCCGGCATGATCCTCGGCGAGACGGCCTTGAGCTTCCTCGGGCTCGGCCTGCGCCCGCCGATCACGAGTTGGGGCGTGCTGCTGGCGGAGGCGCAGAACGTGGAGGCGATCGCGCTCTATCCCTGGCTGCTCCTGCCGATGGTCCCGGTGATCGTCGTGACGCTCGCCTTCAACTTCCTCGGCGACGGCATGCGCGACGCCGCCGACCCCTACCACTGACGCGGCGATGTGCGGCTTCATCGTCGCCCTCGCGCGCAGCGGCCGGATCGACCGCGACCGGCTCGCGCGGGCGTCGCGACTTCTCAGCCATCGCGGTCCTGACGCCACCGGCACGGCGGAATGGCTGATCGCGGGGCCCGAAGGCCGCCAGACCGCGGTCGCGATCGTCCACCACCGGCTGTCGATCATCGATCCCGCGGCCCGCTCCGACCAGCCGATGCGCCGGGGATCGCGCGTCATTGCCTACAACGGCGAGATCTACGACTACCGCGAGCTGCGCCAAGCGCTCGCCGCGCGCGGAGCCACATTCTCGACCGATGGCGACACCGAGGTGCTGCTCGCCCTGTTCGCCGCGCACGGGCCCGCGGGGCTCGCCGAGGCCAACGGCATGTGGGCTTTTTGCGCGATCGACGATGCCGAGCGCCGGCTCATCGCCGCGCGTGACCGCTACGGCAAGAAGCCGCTGTTCTACGCCATTGACGACGACGGCGCGTGCTTCGCCTCGGAGATTGCGCCGATCTGCGACTTTCTCGGGCGCAAGCCGCGGTGGGATCCGGGCGCGCTCGACACCTACCTCGCCCACGGCTGGCTGTTCCCGCGCGCGGACGGCGGGACCCACTTTGCCGGCATCAATCAGGTACCGGCCGGCGGCAGCCTGAGCTTCGATCTCGACACGTGGTCCGCCGCGCCCGGCGCCCGCATTTCGTCCGCGGTCGCGCCGCCGCACCGGGATACCGCTGCCGACGACGGGCTTGCGGAGCTTCTCGCCGATGCCGTGCGCCTGCGGCTCAACGCCGACCGCAGAATCGGCCTGCTGCTCTCCGGCGGCGTCGACAGCTCGCTGATCCTGTCGGTGCTCGCCACGCTCGGCCTCGCCGAGCGCGTGCAGTGCTTCACCGGCGATGCCGGCAAGAGCGAGGATGCCGCCTATGCGCGCGCCGCCGCCGAAGCGGCAGGGATCGAGACGACCGTCATCCCGATCGACTACGGCGCCGCGAGCGTCGAGAAATTCCTCGCCGTCTGCCGCCACCAGGAAAAGCCGTTCCCACTGATCGGCAACGTGCTCGGCCTGCCGCAGCTCTATTCCGAGATCGCCGCCCGCGATGTGCCGGTCGTGCTCGACGGCACCGGCGCCGACGAGATCTTCGGCGGCTACCCCGAGCGCACCTACCCGCTCGCCATCGCCGATGCGCTCGCCCGCGGCGACCGGGCATGGGTCGAGCAGCTGATCGCGGCCAACGGCGGCGACGCTCGCGCCGTCGAGATCTGCCGGCAAGCCCGCGACGCGTACACGGCGTCGCCGGACCGCCCCGTCCTGTCGGCGCTCGAGCCGGCGGTTGCCGCCGACGAGCCGGACCTCGCTCATCTCTGTGCCGACGGCGTGCTTGCCGCGCCGAGCACCGATCCGCTCGTCGCCTTCAGCGGCCCGTTCGATGACGCCCTCGCGCTCGATGCCACCCGCGGCCGGATGCAGGAATGGCTCTGGCAGAACGACCGCACCGCGATGCAGGCGGGGGTCGAGAACCGCAGCCCCTTCCTCGACTATCGGCTGCAGCGCTTCCTTGTGAGCGGCCGTGCCCGCAAGATCGTCGGGACTTGGGGCAAGCACGAGTTGCGCGAACTTTTCGATAGGTTCCGCCCGATGCCGACCCAATGGCGGCGCGACAAGCAGGGGTTCAGGTGGGTCTACGGGCGCTTTTTGCGGAACAATCGCAACGAGTTGCTCGATCTGGTTGCGGCGTCGAGGTCGCTCGCCGCCCGCCTCGACCTCGCCGCGCTCGTCGATCTGGCGCGAATGCGTGACGACGTGCTGCTCAGCGAGCTCGTGCAGCGCTCGGTCTGCGTCGCCGGCCTCGAGGCCCAGCTCGGCTGCGAGTTGTAGGTCGCGTCATTGCGCGAACATAATTCAAATTAATTTGGCGGCGCGCGATCAAAAAGTGGCTTGGCCGCACGCGAGGAGACTGGCACATTAACCTTAGAGGGAAGTCTTGCGGACAGTCCCATGTTTGGAGTGGTGACCGCGCACGCGGATGGCACCGCGGGCGTGAGCCCCGCGGCGGTTTTTGCCGCGGTGGTGCATTTGCGAGTTCAAGTCATTCCGGCGAGGAGTATTTGATGCGTCCCGATCACGCCAACATCATGATGTACAGTCATGACACGTTCGGCCTCGGCCATTTGCGCCGCAGCCGGGCAATCGCCCACGCCATCGTCGAGCGCGTGAAGCGCTCCAACGTGATGATCATGTCGGGGTCGTCGATCGCCGGTGCGTTCGACTTCCGGGCGCGTGTGGACTTCATCAAGATCCCGAGCGTGATCAAGCTCTACAACGGCGACTATACCTCGATTGCCGAGCACATCGATCTGCGCGACACGCTGCGCATGCGCCGCGCCATCGTCCAGAGCACGGCGGAGATCTACCGGCCCGACATCTTCATCGTCGACAAGGAGCCGCTCGGCCTGCGCGGCGAGCTGGAGCCGACGCTGCATTTCCTCAAGCAGACGGGCTGCCGGCTGGTGCTCGGGCTGCGCGAGGTGCTCGACGGGCCCGACCTTCTGCGCCAGGAGTGGGCGCGCTCGGATGGCCTGCACCATGTCGATGAGCTCTACGACGAGATCTGGGTCTACGGCTGCCGGCATTTCTGGGACCCGCTGAGCGGCCTCGACGTGCCGGCCTCTGTGCGACGTCGCATGCGCTACATGGGCTACTTGCGGCGCGCTGAGCCGCAGTCGCCGTCGCAGGTGCTGAACGAGCTGCCCGAGCGCTATCTGCTCGTCACCGCCGGCGGCGGCGGCGACGGCGTGCCGATGATGCACCAGGTGCTGGCCGCGCGCGAGATCGATCCCGACTTCGAGGTCGATATCGTCATGGTGCTCGGTCCCTTCATGAAGGCGGAGGAACGCGAGCAGATCAAGGATCGCGCCCGCTACATCGACCGCATGACGATCATCGACTTCGACGCCAAGGTCGAGACGCTGATGACCAACGCCACGGCTATCGTCAGCATGGGCGGCTACAATACGTTCTGCGAGATCCTGTCGTTCGACAAGCCCGCCCTGCTGGTGCCGCGCAAGCACCCGCGCCGTGAGCAGCAGGTCCGGGCACAGCGCGCGGCCGAGCTCGGTGTCGTCGACATCATCGATTCGGACGCGGCGAATGATCCGATCGCGATGGCCGGAGCCATCCGCGCGGTCCTGGCACGGCCGCGCCCGTCGGAGTGCGCGATGCCGCTCGATCTCGATGGGCTAGAGCGCGTCGGCGACAGCGTCGAGGGGTATCTGGCGGAGCTGGGCATCGGCAAACCGGCGCTCGAGCCGGCCTGATCGTGAGCGGGGCGCCGCGATGAGCGCACGCATCGCCGTCGTCCTCAAGGGCTATCCGCGCCTCTCCGAGACGTTCATCGCGCAGGAGCTGCGCGGACTCGAGCGCGCGGGCCACGAGCTCGCGCTCTACTCCATGCGCCGACCGACCGACCGGACCACGCACCCGGTGAACGCCGAGATCACCGCGCCGGTCACCTACTTGCCCGAATACCTCTATCAGGAGCCGCGGCGCGTGCTGCGCGCGCTCGCCCGATTGTGGCGGCGGCCCGCGTTCCGGGCGACGCTCAAGGTATGGCTCGGGGATCTGAAGCGCGATCCGACGCCGAACCGGGTGCGACGCCTCGGTCAGGCGGCCGTGCTGGCCGCCGAGCTGCCCGCGCACATCGAGTGGCTCTATGCGCATTTCATCCACACGCCGTCGGCGGTCACGCGCTATGCGAGCCTGATCACCGGGTTGCCCTGGAGCTGCTCGGCGCACGCCAAGGACATCTGGACCTCGCCGGAATGGGAGCTCGCGGCCAATCTCGCCTCGGCCCGCTGGACGGTGACCTGCACGGCGATCGGTCGAGCGCACCTCGCCAGACTCGCGGATCGGGCCGACAAGGTGCGCCTGCTCTATCACGGCCTCGACCTCGCGCGCTTCCCGCCGTTCGACCGGCCGGCCTCGCGGAATGCCGGAACGGACCCGGCGAGCCCGGTCCGCCTGCTCGTGGTCGGGCGGGCGGTCGAGAAGAAGGGCCTCGACGTGCTGCTCTTGGCCCTGGCGCGGCTCCGGGCCGGATCGCACTGGCGCCTCGACCATATCGGCGGGGGCGAGGCGCTGACGGCGCTCAGGGCGCAGGCCGTGGCACTCGGCATCGCCGATCGCATCGAATGGCGCGGCGCGCAGGAGCAGCGCACCGTGCTCGCGGCCTATCGCGCCAGCGACCTCTTTGTGCTGCCCTGCCGTATCGCCGACGACGGCGACCGCGACGGCCTGCCGAACGTGCTGGTCGAGGCACTGAGCCAGAAGCTCGCCTGCCTGTCGACGACCGTCTCGGCGGTGCCAGAGCTGATCGCCGACGGCGAGACGGGCGTGCTCGTGGCGCCGGACGACCCGGCCGCGCTCGCGGCGGCGCTCGAGCGGCTCATCGGCGACCCGGCGCTGCGCACGGGGCTCGGGGAGGCGGGCGAGGCGCGCGTCCGGTCCGCTTTCGATGCCACGGGCGGCATCGCATCGCTTGCGCTCGAGTTCGCGCGCGCGCTGGACGGGGTGCCGTCCGCTGCCGCCCTCGCCCCGGCCGGATGACCATGCGCGTCCTCTTCTATGTCCAGAACCTGCTCGGCATCGGCCACGTCGTGCGGGCGCTGCGCATCGCCTCGGCGATCGCAGATCGCGGCGGCCAGGTCGACCTCGTGCTCGGCGGAGCGCCGGTCGAGGGGCTGGCCGCGGGTGCCATTCGGGTCACGCAGCTCCCGCCGATCAAGGCCGGACCCGGCGGTTTCTCCGATCTCGTCGACGCCGCAGGCAGGCCGGTGGACGCAGCGTTCAAGATGCGCCGCCGCGATACGTTGCTCGGCGCGCTGGAGACCGTGCGGCCGGACGTGGTGCTGATCGAGGCCTATCCGTTCGGCCGCCGCCAGATGCGGTTCGAGCTCATGCCGCTGATCGCGCGCGCGCGGACGCTCGCGCCGCGGCCGCTCGTCGTCAGCTCGATCCGCGACATCCTGCAGGAGGGACGTGCAGCAGGCCGGGATGCCGAAACCATCCGGGCCCTGCGCGATGCCTTCGACCACGTCATCGTGCATGCCGATCCCGGCCTCGTTCGCCTCGAGGCGACGTTCCCGCGGGCGGGCGAATTCGCCACCATGACGAGCTATTCCGGCCTCGTCGGTCCGGAGCGGCCGGACGCCGCGGCCTTCGACCGGAGGAGTGCGCATGCCGTCGTCGTCTCGGCCGGCGGCGGTGCGGTCGGCACGGCGGTGCTGCGCGCGGCGCTCGAGGCCAAGCCGATGACGCGGCTGAATGACCGCCGCTGGCTCGCCGTCACCGGACCGGGCATGGCGGGCGCGGATGCGGCCGCGATGACGCGCCTCGCCGGTTCGGCCGGCGCCGACGTCATTCGCTTTGCCGGCGATCTGCCGGACCGGCTCGCGCGCGCCGAGCTCTCGATCTCGCAGGCCGGCTACAACACCGTCGCCGACGTGCTCGCCGCGCGGTGCCGCGCCGTGCTGGTGCCGTTCGCCGCCGACGGCGAGACCGAGCAGACGCGGCGTGCCGAGCTGCTCGCGGGCATGGGGCTCGCGGTGACGGTCGCCGAGCACACGATCTCGCCGGAGCGCCTGGCCGAGGCGATCGACCGGGCGATGGCCTTGCCGGAGGCGGCGTCGAATATTGCCCTCGACGGCGCCAACCGGACCGCGGCAATCCTCTCAGATCTCCTCTCCCGCCATCGGGGCTGAATGCTTTATGAGCGCCGTGGCCCGCGACCAGCGCACGGCCGGGTGGTGCGCGGTCACCTCCAGCAGCGACTCGAGGAAGCTCCAGGCGACCGCATCATGGACGAGATGATGCGTCAGCACCCCGACGAACGTGCGGCCTGCCCCGCGCGCCGCCGCCAGCTCCCGGGCCAGCTCGCGCACGAGCCAGGCGTGATCGCGGCCACCGCGATTGCCGCGCCAGTCGATGATGTCGACATGCGTGTTGATCTCAGGGAGCGCTGCCGCCGCCGGCAGAGCGCGCGCGCCGAAGGCCGAGAGCGCCGTGAAGCCGGCGCGCGCCAGCAGGGCCGCCGCCGCCGGCGAGATGCGGTTCCAGGGCGGCACGTAGATGCCGGTGAAGCGGTCGCCGAAGATTTCGCAAAGCCGGTCGCGGCCGCGCGTCAATTCCGCGACGATCACGCCGGCGCCGCGCGCGAGCGGAAACTCCTCGGTCTTCTCGCCGCTCACCGCATGATTGGCATGGGCGTAGCCGTGCACTGCGGGCTCGAGCAGGGGGCGGCCGGCAAAGTAGTCGCCGAGCGACGACTCGGCGCGCGCTGGGATGACCGCGACCAGCACCGGGACGCCGTGCGCGGCCGAGAGCGCCGACAACCGGTCCAGCGCCGACGTCGGCGCGACCGCATCGTCGTCGCGCAGCCAGAGGTGCGCCTGCAGGCCGAGCGCCGACCACTCGGCCAGCTCATCGACGACCGGCTGCCAGAGAGGGGGAAAGGCTGTCATCGGCGCGAGCCTCCGAGCGAAGCGAGGCCCGCGTCCAGCACCTTGGCCGCGGCGGCGACCGTGCGCTCCTCGCGAACGAAGCGCGCCGCCGCCCGGCCCATGCGCGCGCGGAGCGCATCGTCGGAAAGCAGCCGGCGCACCGCTGCGGCATAGGCGGCCTGGTCGCCAAGCCCCGTCAGAAATCCGGTCTCGCCATCGCGCACGACGGAGGTGATGCCACCCGTACGCTGCGCGACGACCGGCAGGCCCGCGGCCTGCGCCTCCAGGTACGCCATGCCGTAGGCTTCGCCGAACCCGGGCCACAGGTAGACGTCGGCAGCCGCCAGCCGGCGGCGGACCTCTGCGGGCGCGAGCGCACCGGCCCACGCGATCCGCTCGGGTGGGATGGCGCTGAAGGCCGCGACGACCTCGTCGCGGGCCGGGCCGTCGCCGATGATATGCAGCCGCCAGCCGGCGTCGAGGAGCATTCCGAGAGCGGCAGCGAGCATGCGGTAGCTGTCGATCTTCACGCCGGCACGCATCATGCCGACTGCCGCGAGGACCGGCACAGCGTTGCGCAGTCGCCCAGCAGCTTCACCGGTCTCAGCGACGGTCTCGATGAACGGCGGCAGGTCGACGAGCCGCCCCAAGCGGCCTGCGATCTGCTCGAGGCCCGCGCGATCCTGCGCCGTGAGGCAGAAGTTGATCGTTGCCTGCCTGATCGCGGCGGCTGCGTCGCGCTGCCACGGCGCCCACGCGTCGCGGTCCCGCTTGCCGGCGTAGGAGGCCTCGGCCGTCACATAGGGGATCATCAATCGCCTGCACAGCTCCGGGCCGATCCAGTCGGGCGCCTTGTAGTAGAGGTGATAGGTGAACCACGCTTCGGGATGCCAGCCATCGGCCGCTTCCCGCCACTGCCGGGACAGCCGCTCGACCTCGGTCCGCGCACCGGCTTGCAAGGCCTCGCGCCGATCGTCGTCCGGCACCGCCGACCGGCTCCGGAACGTCGAGGCGAGGCGGACGTCGTGCCCGCCGGCCGCAAGGGCAAGGAGCAGCGCGCGCGCCATCGCCCGGTCGCCGGAGGGCTCGGCGTGGTCGGGCGACTTGAGCGGCGCGTAGTAGGCGAGACGCATTGCCGTCCGGGCTCGTCGAGGATGGGCCGGCACAGTCTATCATCGCCGTTGGCCGACGGGCAGCTCCAGCCACGCCTGCTGCTACCGCGACGGCTTCGGCAGGCTGGCGAGGTCCTCGATATACCACTCCTCGGCTTTGACGATCGCCGCGTTCTCGCCGTTGGCGTAGATCCAGCTGTCGACCGCCCAGCGCTGGCCGCCGGACTTCTCGACGAGCACCGCGGTCCAGTGCGTCCAGCCGGCGACGCCGCGCAGGTAGTTCTCGCGCGCGAACGGCGAGGCCACGGTGTGGTGCCTGATCAGCCCCTTGTTCTGCAGCACGGTGAGATAGCTCGTCGTGTTCGTCGCCTCATCGACGCAGTCCTGCTGGGTCGGATCGCCCGAGGCGGCGAAGTCCATGCCCTCGCGGTCGTCCTTGGTGCCGATGACGTTGCCGACGCGGGTCTCCATCCAGCCGATCGCGTAGGCGACCGCGCGGCGCTCCTCATGCGCGCTATCGGCGGCGCGGACCTTCTTCATCAGCGCGCCAAGCGCCGTGATATCGGGTTCGGTGAAGGTGAACTTGGTGCGCATGCGGCAGCCGTAGGCGTGGCAGACATGCACGGTCGCGCCCTTGGGCTCCGGCACCGAGAACGTCGCGAAGTGCTTCTCGGACGTGCCGAAGCCGGGATGCGTGCAGCCGACGAGCAGCGCGACGCAACACCCCCCCAGCAGCCCGCGCACACGTGAATCCAGCATCCGGCTTCCCCGCCCGGCCGGTCTGATCCGGGCCGGCATGCCCCGTCGATCCGACCGGGATGCCACTCTTTTGATTCGCCGCCAAATGCCGTCGGCGTTGAGCCTCCACAGGTTTTCCTCTAGAGCAGATTCCACTTGATCTGGCTCGCCGCGCAAATCCCCCTCCCCTCGATGGGGAGGGGTTAGGGGTGGGGTGGGACTGGTATGAACCGAGCGAGATACGTTGGTATGACGCTCAATTTGTCCCCCCACCCCCGACCCCTCCCCGCGATGGGGGAGGGGAGGCGCGCCGGCCACGATTCAACGCGAGTGGAAAGTGCTCTAGACCGCACGGCATGACGAAGACGCAGCCCATCCACGTCATCGGCGGCGGCCTCGCGGGCTCGGAGGCCGCCTGGCAGATCGCCGGCGCCGGCGTGCCGGTGATCCTGCACGAAATGCGCCCGGTGCGTCGCACGGACGCACACCACACCGACGGCCTCGCCGAGCTCGTCTGCTCCAACTCGTTCCGCTCCGACGACGCCGCGACCAACGCGGTCGGCCTGTTGCACGAAGAGCTGCGGCGCGCCGGCTCGCTGATCCTGGCGGCGGGTGATGCCCACAAGCTGCCGGCCGGCGGCGCGCTGGCGGTCGACCGCGACGCCTTCTCGGTTGCCGTCACCCGGGCGCTCGACGGACACCCGCTCGTCACGATCGTGCGCGAGGAGGTTGGCAGACTGCCGCCGGCCGACTGGTCGAGCGTGATTGTCGCGACCGGGCCGCTGACCTCGCCGGCGCTCGCCGCGGCAATCATCGCCGCGACCGGGGAGGGGAACCTCGCGTTCTTCGACGCCATCGCGCCGATCGTCCACTACGACTCGATCGACCAGACCAAAGCCTGGCGCCAGTCGCGCTACGACAAGGCAGGTCCCGGCGGCACCGGCGCCGACTATCTCAACTGCCCGATGTCGAAGCAAGAATACGAGGCATTCGTCGACGCGCTGCTGGCCGGCGAGAAGACGAGCTTCAAGGACTGGGAGGCGAGCACGCCCTACTTCGACGGCTGCCTGCCGATCGAGGTAATGGCCGAGCGCGGGCGCGAGACGCTCAGGTTCGGGCCGATGAAGCCGGTGGGCCTCACCAACCCGCATCCGGGCAGCGCACGGCCCTACGCGGTGGTCCAGCTCCGCCAGGACAACGCGCTCGCCACGCTCTGGAACATCGTCGGCTTCCAGACCAAGTTGAAGCACGCCGAGCAGGTGCGCATCCTGCGGCTGATCCCGGGCCTCGAAAAGGCCGAGTTCGCGCGGCTCGGCGGGCTGCATCGCAATACGTACCTGAACTCGCCGAAACTGCTCGATCCGTCGCTGCGGCTGAAGGCCGACCCGCGGCTGCGTTTCGCCGGGCAGATCACGGGCTGCGAAGGCTATGTCGAAAGCGCCGCGGTCGGCCTGCTCGCCGGGCGGTTCGCGGCGGCGGAGCGGCACGGGGCGACGCTGCCCTTGCCGCCGCCGACGACCGCGCTCGGCGCGCTGCTCGGCTACATCACCGGCGGCCATATCGAGACGATCGATGCCGGGCCGCGCTCGTTCCAGCCGATGAACGTGAACTGGGGCCTGTTCCCGCCGGTCGAGCCGCCGGCACGCACGGCGGACGGAAGGCGCATTCCCGGCAAGGAGCGCGGGCTCGCCAGGAAGCGGGTGATGAGCGCGCGGGCGCTCGCCGACGTCGACGCCTGGCTCGCCGCGCAGGCTGGATAGGTAGACCCGATGCGCCTCAAGTCGGAAGTCTGGGTCAAGGCCTATGTCCGCCGCTGCAATGCGTCGGGAGCCTTTGCCGCCGTGGTCCGTCACGGCGACGACGACGCCGGCGCCATCTTCATCAAGATCAACAGGCTCGATGGCACCGCGGGCCTCTACGGCCCGGCGCCGGCGGGTTTCGGCGGCGACGGGGAAGACCGTAGCTGGAACGCCCACATCGACCGCGCCGATGCGCGCGAGCGCGACGTCGACGCCTATCTCGCGCGGCAGGCGGAGTTCGACAGCGACCTGTGGATCATCGAGGTCGAGGACCGCGCCGGCCGGCACTTTCTCGAGGGCTGGATCACCGCGTGAGTGATCGCCGGGTGTTGCGCGCGCGCACCCTGCTGCAGCGCACACCGCGCCAGCGGCACCGCCCGCGATGTGTGTTAACCAATTTTTAACCGGGCCGGCCGCCCAATGCTCCGCACACATTGGTGCGCGTTGAGAGGGCAGCCCGAGCGGACCCCTGCTCGTGGCACGCCGAGGGGCCTTCCATGGCTGTCATCCTCGATTTTCGCGCGACGTCGGCGCGGGCGCCGTCAGCGCAGCGGCGCGCCGGCGCAGGCTCGGCCGAGATCGTGATCTTCCCGGGCATTCGCTACGAGTACCACGACGAGCCCAGGCCCGCCGAGGCGGCCAAGCCCGGTCGCACGGCCCGCAAGCGCGATCGCCTCGAGATCGTCGACTGAGCGACGATCCCGCGACGCCTCACGCGCGGCCCTTGACGGGCGCGCGCGCGGGCAGCAGTGGCGAGCGGCGGTCCTCGATGCCGTCAGCCGACTCGAGCCCCGGATCGTCTGGCGCGCGCGGCGGCACGTAGATCCGCGGCTCCTTCCCTCCCGCCGACTGAGCCTGCGACCTCTGGGCGCCCGCCCGCGCCGCAGCAGCAGGACCGTTCGCCGGCGCTGCGGGCTGGGCGGGGACCGAAGCCTGCGGTCGCGCCGCCGGCTCGGGGGACCCGACGGCGGCCGGCCGGGGTTCCGATGCGGGTCGCGGCGCGGGCCGCGACTTGCCCGAGCCGCCATCACCACCGGGCCTTGCCGCCGGAACGGTCACGACCTCGGCGTCGTCGGCCGCGCGCGCGATCGGCTTGCGCGGCGGCGGGCCGCCGGCGGTCGATGCGGGCGGCTTATCGTCCCCCTTGCCGTCACCCGGCTTGGACGACGGCAGCGCGCGGTCGGGCCGCGTTCCGAGCGCGACGAGCTCTTCGAGCTTGCTCGCGATCATCGCCTCGTCGGCCTTCTCCATCGCCTCGACCGGCACGCGCCACTCGAAGGCGTCGAGCGCGCCGGTGACAGGCGAGGCCGGCGCCCAGCGGTCGGAGACGACGCCATCGGCGGTCCACGCCGGATCGCGCGGCGCATTGACGGCACGCGCAAGCCACTCGCGCACCCGGCCCGTGTCGCCGTGCTCCTCGCCCTCGATGCGCGCCATCAGCGTGCACACGCGCTGGCTGAGGCGGGACTCGAGCATCGGCTCCAGCGCCTTGCGCGCGATGGCCCACTCGCGCGCCTCGATCGCGGCCGTCGCGACGGCGATGGCGCTCTCCGCCGAGTTCGGCACGAGATCGGCGAGCTGCTTGACGCGGTCCAGCCGATCGCGCGGGCTGTCACCGTGGCGGGCATAGGCGTAGGCGACGGCGAGATCGGGATGCGGCGAGCGCTTCCAGGTCCGCTGGAGCACGCGGATCGCCTTCGGCGTATTGGCGCGCGCGGAAAGCAGCCGGCCGGCGATCGCCGCCGCCGGAACGAGGTCCTGCGCCAGGCCGTGCGCCTCGCGCGCGAGGTTCATGGCGCGCACCGGATCGCTGTCCTCGAGGGCCTGTGCCTGGGCGGTCAGCAGCACGGCGCGGCGGCGGTCGGCGGTCCCCTTGTCGAAATGGCTGTGCTTGCGCCCGACGGCGAGGGTGTCGAGCGCGCCTGGCCAGTCGGCCTGCCGGCACTGGATGTCGAAAAGCGCATCGAGTGGCCAGCCGAGCTTCGGATTGAGCGCGACCGCCCGCTCCGCGAACTGCCGGGCGGCCTCCGTCTCGCCCTCGTTGTCGGCCTCGAGGAAGAGGCCGCGCAGGCCGAGCTGCTCGGTGTCGGGCGAGCCGAGCATCGCCTCGAAGATTCGCCGGGCGGTGCCCTGGTCGCCGGAGAGCTGCGCCGCCTGCGCGCGCAGCAGGTGCGTCAGCGGCTCGTTGGGGAGCGACTTTCGCGCCTGCAGCGCATAGCGCGTCGCGAGCGAGCGGTCGCCGGCGCCGATCGCGATCATGCCGCTCGAGAGGGCATCGAGTCCGCGCTGCTGGCGGCGCCTGTTGAAGAAGTTGCCGATGGTGGCGGGGCTGCGCCAGACGTGGCGGACGATGGCTGCCGTAAGGATCGCGAGCCCGATCAGGAAGCCGAGCAGCACGATCGCGCGGAACACACTCGTCTCGACGACGTAGCCCTGCCAGTCGATTGTCAGGTTGCCGGGCCGGTCGGCCAGCCACGACAATCCGATCGCCAGTGCGAGAATTCCGCCCAGAAAGCTGACGAGACGCCACATTACTTGGTCACCTTCTCCACAGCCTTGCCGCCGAGCGCAGTCTTGAGCTGAGCCTCGATCTCGCCGACCGCCCGATCGATCGCGGCACGGCCCTCGACGCGCCCGAGCCAGTCTTTCGCCGGCGCCAATGCCTTGGGTGTGAGCTTCTTGCCCTCCTCGATGACCTCGACGAGGCGGCCGTCGCGGAGCAGCGTCTCGATGCGGCCGGCGACCGCCTCGGTGCTCTTGTCGTCGGCGGCGTGGCTGACCTTGCGGACGCGCACGACCGATTTGGCGCTGGCGAGCAGCCTGTCGACGACCCCCGCATCGGCCGGCTCGCGCTCGGCATCGAGCATCGCATGGGCGACCTGCCTGAAGTCGCGGCTGATGTCGGCGAGGCTCGGCGCACCCTGGTCCTTGAATTTCTCGAGCGCCGCAAGGTTGAGCCTGCCGCCCGACGCTTTCTGCACCTCGGCCAGTTCACCCGCATAGCGGCCGCCGCGGTCGAGCGCGCGCTTGAGGTTGCCGAGCTCGAGCGCCAGCACGATGCGCTCGGCATTGGCGCGCCGGTCCTCCTCCCCCTTTACAACGCCTTGCAGGTTCTGCTCGACCGAGGCGAGCTTGGTGGTGATCGGCGCAATCGCCGAGGACACGTCCTGTGGCCGTGCCGCGGATTTGAGGCCGGTCGCCAGCTCCACCTTGAGACCGTCGAGCGCGCCCTTGATGCCGGCGATCTCCTCCTGCGCCGTACGCAGTGTCGCGCCGAGCCGGTCGCCGTCGGTCTTGAGCGACTCGAAGCGACTTTCGAGCCGTGCCGCATCCGTCTTCACCGTTGCGAGGTCGCGATCAAGGCGCTGCGAGCCGGACTTGGCCGCCTCGCTCACCTCCGCGGTCTGGGCGACTCGCGTCTCGATGTCCTGGGCGACCGACCGGCGCAGCGCCGAGATCTGGGTATTGAGCGTCGCCTCCAGATCCTTGATCTGCCCAGTCAGCGCGGCGAGCTGGGGGATGCGGCCGCGCTCCGCGTCGGTGCCGGCAGCCGCGGCGAGCGCCTTGAACTTGTCCTCGATCAGTGCAAGCCGGCTCTCCGGGTTGCCGTCAGCCGCAACCTTGGCGAGCTTGTCGTCGAGCGCCCGCTGCTCGCCGGCCAATCTCGTCTGCAGATCGGCGAGCTGCGCCACGCTGCGCGTAACCTCGTCGAGCCGCGCAAGGCGCGACTCCGCAGCCGCAACCTTCTGGGCGAGATCGGATGGCGCCGCCGGCCGCGACCTGACGGTCTGCTCGAGGGCACCGAGGCGTGTCGCGAGCTCGGAGGCACCGTCGGTGCCGCGCAGCGATGTGAGCCCGAGCTGCGCGCCGATGGTGTCGGCCCCGAGCAGCGCCAGCAGGCCGCCGGCGATGCCGGCGAGCGTATGCGACAGGAAACCGCCACCGCTGCGCGGCGGCGTCGCCGGCTTGATCGCCGAGGCGACGGCCGCCCCGGTCTGGCTCGCAGCGGCGCGCGCCTCGCCCTGGCGTGCGGCCGGCGCGGGCTGCGCGGCAGGCGCCGGCTTCGGATCGGCCGGCCTGGCGTCCACTGACTTCGCCGGAGCACCGGCGGCGCTCGCGGGCGTGGGTCGCCCGTCCTTGATTTCGACGCCGGCGGTCGGCCTGATCGGCTCGTTCGGCTTGGTGCCGCCCGGCATGCTCGATGCCGCGCCCGCGGAGGGAGACGAGCCCGATGCGGTCGCCGCGGCCTTGGCCGGGCCGGCGACCTCGGTGGCCTTGAGGTCGATGATGGGGGTCGGCTTCTTCGCTCCCGGATCAACCACCGGCTTGCCGGGGCCCTGGCTCGAGCCGTCGTTCTTGTTCGTCATGTGGAAACTCCAACGCAACCACGACCCGCGACCGGGCTTGATTTGGCGTGCGGCCGAACCAGCATCGCCGCCGTGCCTTGCACGCGGCCGGGCCATCGAGGCTCTCAGCGTGATTGTGCCGTGCTCGGCGCAAGGAGAGCAAGCACTTCTTGCAGGTTCGGTGCGGCTGCAACGGCAATCGAGCGGAGGGCGAGCAGCCGCAGCCGCTCGGCGGTCGCCGCCGACACGCAGACGTGGAGGAGGCCCTGGACCGCCGCCGTCAGCCGCTGGTTTTGAACCAGGTTCGCATAAACGTCGGCGGTCCGCGGCGAAAGCAGGATCACGCCGTCGATGCGACCGTTGCGGAGGCTTGCGACCGTCGCCGCCGCGAGCCGCTCGGCGGCCTCGGTGCGATAGACGGTCGGTTGCGCGACATGAAAGCCGAGCCGGTGGAGGTCCTCGACCATGCCCGGCGCCACCACGTCGCCGGCGAGATGCAGGAGCGGGCCGCCATTGATATCGGCGTGCTCGGCGATGAGTGCCGCGAGATCGCGGGCGGTGCCGGCGCCGCGGACCACGTCGGTGAAGCCGAGCGCGGCGGCGGTCGAGGCGGTGCCCGGGCCGACACAGTAGAGCCGTATCGCCTTGCCGGCGGTGAACGCCGGGCTCTGCACCAGCGCCCGCACCGCGTTGCGGCTCGTCGCGATCAGCGCCTGGACGCCATCGAGCTCGATCGGGTCGGCCACATCGAAGCGCACGCGCAGCAGCGGATCGATGACGACCTCGTGGCCTTGCGCGATGAGGTGCGCCTTGAAGGCGACCGAGTCGGCCTCGGGCCGCGTGACCAGCAGCCGCATCAGCCGTGCCCTTCGAAGAAATCCTTCCCGCCCTCCGCGACCAGTGCCGCGGCCGCCGCCTCGCCGAGGCTCAGCGCGCTCGCCGGCGCACCGGCGCGGCGGGCCTCGACCAAGCGCGTGCCGTCCGGCGTGAGGATCATGCCGTGGAACGCGAGCCGGTTGCCGTCGAGCGTGGCGAGACCCGCGATCGGCGTGCGGCACGACCCGTCGAGGACCTTGAGGAACGCACGCTCGGTCGCAATGCAGAGCGCGGTCGGCTGGTGATCGAGCGGGGCGAGCAGCGCAGCCGTCCGAGCATCGTCGGCGCGGATCTCGATGCCGACGGCGCCCTGGGCGACCGCCGGCAGCATGTCCGATACGGGCATCGCCATGGTCACGCGGTGGGCCTCGCCGAGCCGCCGCAGCCCTGCGACCGCGAGGAACGTCGCATCCGCGGCACCCTGCTCGAGCTTGCGCAGCCGTGTCTCGACATTGCCGCGGAAGCTGACGATGGTGAGGTCCGGCCGGAGCCGCCTCACCTGTGCGGCGCGCCGCAGCGACGACGTGCCGACGGTCGCACCGGGTGGAAGTGCCGAAAGGGCCGGATGCCGGAGGCTGATGAAGGCGTCGCGCACGTCCTCGCGCTCGAGCACCGCGGCAATCGAGAGGCCGGCCGGCAGCTCCGTCTGCAGGTCCTTCATGGAGTGAACCGCGAGGTCGATCTCGGCGGCGAGCAGCGCCTCCTCGATCTCCTTGGTGAAGAGCCCCTTGCCGCCGACCTCCGCGAGCGGCCGGTCCTGGATGCGGTCGCCCGAGGTCCTGATCACCCGGACCTCGAACGCCGCCAGCGCCATCCCGTGCGCCGCCATCAGCCGCGCCCGCACGTCGTGCGCCTGGGCGAGCGCCAGCGGCGAGCCGCGGGTGCCGATCCTGATGGCGGGGTGTTGCACGTCGTTCCTGCGGGATGATAGGGCGGAAGCAAGCGTGGGGCATTCATGCCGCTTCGCCGCCTGTGACGCAACCCGGGTGAACCGCAAGCCGCCACCCATGACCAGACCCCGCGCCGTGCCGGCCGCCGCGACGCTCGTTCTCGGCATCGAGACGAGCTGCGACGAGACCGCCGCGGCCGTCGTCGCGCGCGATGCGCAGGGCCGTGGCCGCATCCTCTCCAACGTGGTGCGGGCGCAGTGGCAGCAGCATCGCCCCTTCGGCGGCGTCGTGCCGGAGATCGCGGCGCGCGCGCACGTCGAATGCCTCGACGACATCGTGCGCGAGGCGCTGCAGCAGGCGGCGGCGACACTCGACGACCTCGACGCGGTCGCCGCGACCGCCGGCCCCGGCCTGATCGGCGGTCTCATCGTCGGGCTGACGACTGCGAAGGCGCTGGCGCTGGCCGGCGGCCTCGACCTCGTCGCGGTCAACCATCTCGAGGCGCACGCGCTGACGGTGGGCCTGACCGACGGTCTCGCGCCTCCCTATCTGCTGTTGCTGGTCTCGGGCGGCCACACCCAGACACTCCTGGTGCACGGCGTCGGCCGCTACACGCGGATCGGCACGACCATCGACGATGCGCTGGGCGAGGCGTTCGACAAGACCGCCAAGCTGCTCGGGCTGGGCCAGCCCGGCGGCCCGGCGGTCGAAGCTTCGGCGCGACGCGGTGATGCGAGCCGTTTCGCACTGCCGCGACCGATGCTCGGACGCGCGGAGCCGCATTTCTCGTTCGCCGGCCTCAAGACCGCCGTGCGCCGGCACGCCACGGCCATCGCGCCGATCGCCGCGCGCGATGTCGACGATCTCTGCGCGGCATTCGAGGCGGCGGTATGCGCCAGTGTCGCCGATCGGGTGAGGCAGGCGATGCGCGCCTTCGAGCGCGGACTCGACGCGGATGTGCCGCGCCGGCTCGTCGTCGCGGGCGGTGTCGCGGCAAATGCGCGGCTGCGTGCCGCGCTCAGCGAGCTCGCGACCGCCGAAGGATATGGCCTCAATGTGCCGCCGGCAGCGCTCTGCACCGACAACGGCGCCATGGTGGCATGGGCGGGCGCCGAGCGGCACGCCCGCGGCTGGGTCGACGGCCTCGACGTTGCGGCCCGGGCGCGATGGCCGCTGGACGAGGTCGCGGCACCCGCACTCGGCGGCGGTCGGCTCGGCGCCAAGGCCTGAGGTCAGCTCCCGGCGCGGCCGGTCGCCACCGCCTTGTGCAGGGCCAGCACCGGGATGAGCCCCACAGCGACGATCGCCAGGGCGCCGAGCGCCGACCGCTCGAATTGCTCGAGCGCGGCGTAGGCATAGACGTGCGTCGCCAGCGTCTCGAAATTGAAGGGCCTGAGCAGCAGGGTCGCCGGCAGCTCCTTCATGCAGTCGACGAAGACGAGGAGGCAGGCCGCGCCGAGCGCCGGCATCAGCAGCGGCACGTGCACGCGCTTCAGCGCTGATAACGGGCTTTCGCCGAGGGTGCGGGCGGCCGCATCGAGATTGGGCGAGATGCGCGCGAGCCCCGCTTCGACCGAGCCGAGCGCGACCGCCAGGAAGCGGATGCTGCAGGCGAGGACGACGATCAGGATCGTGCCCGAGAAGAGCAACCCGGTCGAAACGCCGAGGGTCGCGCGCGCCCAGGCGTCGATGCGGTTGTCGAGCGCCGCAATCGGGATCATGAGGCCGATCGCGAGCACGGTACCGGGGATCGCGTAGCCGAGACCGGCGAGCCGCACGGCCGGCCGCGTGAAGCCGTTGCCGGCGACCCGGCGGGCGTAGGCGATGATCACGGCCAGCACTGCCGTCGACAACCCGGCGGTCACCGACAGCAGCACCGAGTTGCCGGCCGCGCGCCAGAACCCCGCTGCCAGGGCATCGTCGAGGTGGACCGCGGCATGGCGTACCAGCAGCAGCGCCGGCAACGCGAACCCGGCGACGAACGGCAGCACGCAGATCGCGATCGCCACGGGAACCCGCCAGCCCTCGAGATCGGAGAACGGGATCGACCGGTAGCGGCCCGTGGTGTGGTGGTATTGCGCGCCCCCCCGCGCCAGCTGCTCGAGGCCGAAGACAGCGGCGACGAACACCAGCATGACCACCGCAATCTGCGCGGCCCCGCCGATGTTCGAGCGTGTCAGCCAGGTGTCATACGCGCTCCGCGTCAGCGTCTCGACGCCCAGGTGCTGGACGGCGCCGAGATCGTTGAGGCACTCCATGAGCACCAGCGCCACGCCCGCGGCAAGGGCCGGCCGTGCCATCGGCAATGCGACCGACGTGAATGCGCCGAGCGGCGTGCGCCCGAGCGTGCGCGCCACCTCGAGCGCGCAGACCGATTGCTGCACGAAGCTCGCCCGCGCGGTGAGATAGACATAAGGGTAGAGCACCGCCGACAGCACCAGCACGGCGCCGCCGAGGGACCGGATCTCAGGCAGCCTGTAGCCGCTTCCGAGTGCGCGCAGCCACGCCTGCACCGGCCCCGCCAGATCGAGAAGATCGGCATAGCAATAGGCGACCACGTAGGTCGGCATCGCGAGCGGGATGACGAGCAGGCGGTCGAGCACACCCCGGCCGGGGAAGCGATACATCGTGACGATCCATGCCGTGCCGGTGCCGACGACGATCGTGACCAGGCCCACGCCGAGCATCAGCAGCAGCGTGTTCGCCAGGCTGCGCGGCAGCACCGTGCGGAAAAGATGCGGCCAGATGTTCTCGGCCGGCGACAGCGCGAGCACGATGATCGTCACGATCGGCAGAGCGATGATCGCGGTCGCGAGAGCAACGGCGACAGTCCACACCGGCGAGGCGCGCCGCTTGCCGCGCCACACCGAGACCCGCCCCGGTATGCTGCCGAGGCTCGCGAGCACGTCGTGCAGGAGGGGCGGGGGCCGGCCCGGCCGTGGATCGGCAGCGGTCATGATCTCGATCGCGAGGCGTCGCAAGCACTTGAACTGGCGCGGGACGGGACTGTCAACCGAGCGTTGCAATCTGGAATCGATCTAAATGCCCATGCTCCCGGCAACGCCCCTCGGTGCGAGCCGGTTGACGCCGCCGAGACGGACGGTGCACGACTGCGCCAGCGAACTCGGAGGCTCCGCCATGCCGGCCAAAGCAAAGTCCCTGCCGCTGGCGCATGCGCTGCTCGATGCGCTGAAGAGCCATGGCGCGCGCGAGATCTTCGGCATTCCGGGCGACTTTGCGCTGCCCTTCTTCCGCGAGATCGAGCGCACCCGGACGCTGCCGCTGCACACGCTGAGCCACGAGCCGGGCGTCGGCTTCGCGGCGGACGCGGCAGCGCGCTATCGCTCGGGCCTCAGCGTCGCCGCCGTCACTTACGGCGCCGGCGCGCTCAACATGGTGAACCCGACCGCCCAGGCCTACGCCGAGAAATCCCCGGTGGTGATCATATCGGGCGCACCCGGCGCCGCGGAGGGTCAGCACGGCCTCGGACTGCACCACCAGGTGAAGCACCTCGACAGCCAGCACCTCATCTACAAGGAGCTGACCGCGGCACAGGCCGTGCTCAACGATGCGGCGACAGCGCCGGCAGAGATCGTGCGCGTGCTCGCGGCGGCGCGGCGACTGTCGCGCCCGGTCTATATCGAGCTGCCGCGCGACATGGTCGGTGTCCCGGTGCAGCCGGTGCCGATGCCGGTCGCCGAGACGCCGACGACGGACGCCGCCGCGGCGGCGGCGCGCGAGATCCTCGACCGCCTCGAGCGGGCGCGCAATCCGGCGCTGCTGCTCTGCGTCGAGGTCCGCCGCTACGGCCTCGAGGCCAAGGTCGCCGAGCTCGCGCGCAAGCTCCGCATTCCAACGGCGACGACGTTCATGGCGCGCGGCATATTGGCGGGCAGCGACGCCCCGCTGATCGGAACCTACCTCGGCCTCGCCGGTGATCCGTCGATCCGCGAGACCATCGAAAGCTCCGACGCGCTGCTGATGCTCGGCGTCATCCTCTGCGACACCAACTTCGGCGTCTCGGAGAAGCTGATCGATCGCCGCAACTCGATCCTCGCCTTCGACCGGGCGGTGCGGTTCGGCCATCATCTCTATCCAGAGATCGCGCTCGCGGATCTGGTCGATGCGCTGCTGACGATCGCCAAGCCGCTCGGCGAGGCTCGACGCGCGTTCGAGCCCGACTATCCGTCCGGCCTCGTGCGTGACGGGAGCCCGATCCTGCCGTCCGACATCGCCTGCGCAGTCAACGACCTTTTCGCCGCCAGGGGCCGCATGCCGATCGCCTCGGATATGGGCGATTGCCTGTTCACCGCGATGGACATCGTCAACACCGAGCTGGTCGCGCCCGCCTATTATGCGACGATGGGGCCCGGCATTCCGATGGGGCTCGGCCTGCAGGTCGCGAGCGGCAAGCGTCCGCTCATCCTGGTCGGCGACGGCGCTTTCCAGATGACCGGGTGGGAGCTCGGCAACGCGCGCCGGCTCGGCCTCAACCCGATCGTGCTGCTGTTCAACAACACCGCCTGGGGCATGCTGAAGGTGTTCCAGTCGGAGACCCGCTACAACGACCTCGACGACTGGCGCTTTGCCGACATCGCGCCCTCGCTCGGCGGCATCGGCCGGCGGGTCGCGACCCGCGCCGCACTCGCCGACGCACTCGCCGCGGCGCACGCCGACACCGCGAGCTGGCAGCTCGTCGAGATCATGATCCCGCGCGGCGAGTACAGCCGCACGCTCACCCGGTTCGTCGCCGCGGCGAAAAAGCGGAGCGTGCTCGGCAATCGATAGATAGGTTTGATGTCCAAAGAGCTCCCGCCCGAGGCCGACGCCGCGCAATCCGCCGGCGGCGATGGCGCGCCCTCCCGGCGTGGCCCCGAGGTCGTTCAGAGCTACGTCAAGACGCTCCCCTCCTCGCCCGGCGTCTACCGCATGCTCGATGCGGCGGGCGATGTGATCTACGTCGGCAAGGCGCGCTCGCTGAAGGCGCGCGTCGCCAACTACGCCCGCCTCGGCGGCCACACCAACCGCATCGCCCGGATGATCGCGGCGACGGCGAGCATGGAGTTCGTGACCGTCCGCACCGAGGCGGAGGCATTGCTGCTGGAAGCCAATCTCATCAAGCGGTTCCGGCCGCGCTTCAACGTGCTGATGCGCGACGACAAGTCGTTTCCCTACATCCTCATCGCGCGCGATCACGAGGCCCCGCAGATCCTGAAGCACCGCGGCGCGCGCAGCCGGAAGGGCGAATACTTCGGCCCGTTCGCCAGTGCCGGCGCCGTCAACCGCACCATCAACATGCTCCAGCGCGCATTTCTGCTGCGCTCGTGCTCCGACAGCGTCTACGAGAGCCGCACGCGCCCCTGCCTGCTCTTTCAGATCAAACGGTGCTCGGCGCCGTGCACGGGCGAGATCGGGACAGAGGAGTACCACAGCCTCGTCGAGGAGGCCCAGCGGTTCCTCAAGGGCGAGAGCCAGAACGTGCGCCAGATGTACCAGCGGCTGATGGAGGATGCTGCCGAACGCCTCGAGTACGAGCAGGCGAGCAAGTACCGCAATCGGCTCTGGGCACTGGCGCACGTCACCGCCGACCAGGCGATCAATCCCGAGGGGATCAGCGAGGCCGACGTGTTCGCCGCGACGCAGGACGGCGGCCAGACCTGCATCCAGGTGTTCTTCTTCCGCACCGGGCAGAACTGGGGCAACCGCGCCTATTTCCCCCGCGCCGACCGCAGCCTCGACATCCCCGACGTACTCGACAGCTTCATCGCGCAGTTCTACGACGACAAGCCGGTGCCGCGCCTGATCCTGCTCTCGCACGATGTCCCATCGCGCGACCTGCTCGCCGAGGCGCTGTCGACCAGGGCCGAGCGGCGCATCGAGATCCGCGTGCCCCAGCGCGGCGTCAAGATCGGCCTCGTCGAGCACGCCCTGCAGAACGCGCGCGAGGCGCTTGCCCGCAAGCTCGCCGAGAGCTCCTCGCAGGCACGCCTGCTCGACGGGCTGGCCGAGCGGCTCGGCCTCGCACGGGCGCCGCGGCGCATCGAGGTGTTCGACAACAGCCACATCATGGGTGCGCATGCGGTCGGCGCGATGATCGTCGCGGGGCCGGAGGGCTTCGCGAAGTCGCAGTACCGCAAGTTCAACATCAGGTCGGAGGCACTGACGCCGGGCGACGACTACGCGATGATGCGCGAGGTGCTGACGCGGCGCTTCAAGCGGCTCGCGGCACCGGAACCCGAGGCGCCGGCCGACGATGCGGTCACAGCGTTGCCCGCGGCGGACGCCGAGCCCGAGCCCCTCGACGAGAACGAGGCCGATGCCGCCGATGAACCCGTGCTCGCGGAGTTGCCCGCCGCGCCCGACCTCGTGCTCGTCGACGGTGGTGCGGGCCAGCTCGCGGTGGCCGTCGCAGTCCTGCAGGAGCTGGGGGTCGCCGCGGTGCAGCTCGTCGGCGTCGCCAAAGGTCCCGATCGCGACGCCGGCCGCGAGCATTTCCATATGCCGGGCCGCGCGAAGTCATTCATGCTGGAGCCGCGCGATCCGGTGCTCTATTTCATCCAGCGGCTGCGCGACGAGGCGCACCGCTTCGCCATCGGCGCGCATCGCGCCAAGCGGTCGAAGTCGGTTGGCGCCAATCCGCTCGACGAGATCGCCGGCATCGGGCCGACGCGGAAGCGCGCTTTGCTGCAGCACTTCGGCTCGGCCAAGGCGGTGTCGCGAGCCGGCGTCGAAGACTTGATGGCCGTTCAGGGCATCTCGGCGGAGCTTGCGCAGAAGATCTACGATTTCTTCCACGACGCCGCACCCTGACGCGGCGGAACACCGGCGCGGACGACGCGAGTGAACCGGAGCGAGCGACCACAGAGCCTCCCAACCGGCGACTGACGCGCGGCATCCTGCGTCCGCGGACGATTCGGGGCTTGCAATCCGTGCCGTCAGCAGGGAAAACTCTTTTTGCTTACTATTGGTTGCCGCCCACGGCAGATGTCGAATATCCGTTCGTGGAGCGGAGCCCGGAAGCGCCGCGCCAGCGCGCGCTACGACGAGCCGTCGCCCCACGCCCTCTCTCCCGGGTGCCACAGAAGGTCAATGCGCATGTCGATCAATATCGTCTCGCTCATCATGCAGTATCTCGCCCCGAGCCTCGTCGGCCGGATCGCCTCCTCGTTCGGACTGGAGCAGACGCTCGCCCAGAAGGCCATCGGCGCGGCGGTGCCGGCGATCCTGTCCGGCCTCATCGGCAAGGCATCGAGCGCCGACGGCGCGCGGCAGCTCTCGACGTCCCTCTCGCAGCAGGATCCGGGCCTGCTCGGAAATCTTGCCGGCATGCTCGGCGGAGGCTCGCAGGCGAGCCTGATCAGCGGTGGAACGAGCGCGCTCACCTCGCTGCTCGGCGGCTCCGCGCTCGGCGCGCTCACGGGCGCGGTCGGAAAATTCGCCGGCATCGGCGAGGCGCCGACGAAAAACCTGCTCGGCGTGCTCGGCCCCGTGGTGCTCGGCACGCTCGGCCAGCAGCAGAAGAGGTCCGGCCTCGACGCCAGTGGCCTCGCGAGCATGCTCGCCGGCCAGAAGGACAACATCGCCTCGGCCATGCCGGCCGGATTTTCGCAGCTGCTCTCGGGCAGCGGCCTGCTCGACCAGATCTCCGGCAACCTGAAGGGCGCGGCCTCCACCGCAACCGCTGCGGCCGGAGCAGCGGCCGCGACCGCCAAGTCGGCGGCGACGGCTGCCTCCAGCATCGGCGGCGCGGCTGCTTCCGCCGCGGCAAAGGTGCCGGCCAGTCTTCCGACGTCGCAATTCCGCGGCTTCCCGATCTGGCTGCTGGCTCTCGCGGCGATCGCCGGCATCCTCAGCTACACCTGGTTCACCGACACGTCGCGGATGGCAACCGTCGGCGCCCCGCAGAAGATCGTCGTCGGCGGCGTCGATCTCGCCGGGCAGATGACCTCGGCGGTCGCCGGACTGAAGACGTCGCTCGGCACGATCAAGGACGCGGCCTCGGCGCAGTCGGCGTTGCCGAAGCTGCGGGACGCGGCAGGGCAGATCGAGAAGATCCAGGGGCTGTCGGGGCAGCTGCCGGCCGACGGCAAGAAGTCGCTATCCGGCATGGCCGCCGCGGCATTGAAGACGCTCGAGCCGATCATCACCGCCGTGCTCGGCACGACCGGCGTCGGGCCGGTCGTGAAGCCGACGCTCGACGCGCTCAGGGGGCGGCTCGAGGCCATGGCGAAGGCCTGAGCGGCCTTCGCGCCGGATCGGGGGATCTTACCGGGCGCCAGCGGAAACGCCGGCGCCCGCCGCGTCGAGATCAAGGCTTGCGGCGGGCTGGCCGGGCGCGTGCGGCGCACCGAAATAGCCGAAGTACCGTGGATCGATGTTCTCGACCGGCAGGATGATCAGCACGTCCGTCGTGCCGAACGGGCGATCGATCACCGCGCCGTCGCCGACCCACGCGCCCAATCTGAGGTAGGCGCGGATCAGCGGCGGCAACTGGCGGATGGCGTGCCGCGCATCGACCCGCTCCGCCGCGACCATGTCCATGGGGACATGCAGTCTATCGTGTGCGCGCGCGCGCCAGGCCGGCGGCGCCAGTCGCGTATGATGCAGATAGCTCAGCGCCATGGCGTGCGCTGCCGGATCGGTGCCTTCGAAGCTCGCGCAGCCGATCATCACGTCGATTCTATGCTGGCGCGCGTAGCCCCACAGCCCATGCCACAACAGCTCGATGGTGCGCCGCGTGCGGTAGGGCCCAAGCACGCAGCTGCGGCCGAGCTCCATGAACCGGTAGCCGGGGGATCGCGCCGCGACGAGCGGGGCGACGTCGTACTCGCCCTGCGAGTAGAACCCGATGCTGCGCCGGGCGACATCCTGGCGGAGCACGCGATAGGTCCCGACGGCTTCGGGTCTGCGCGAGACAGGACCGCGCGAGCTCGTTTGCACGCGCCGCGCGGTGTCGTACACGATGAGGTGATCGCAGACCGCATCGTAGGGGTCTTCATCGCGCCGGCGAAGCGAGCTCAGCAATGACGGCGCTGCCGCCAGCTCCTCGTAGAACACCCGATAGCGCAGGTGCTGCGCGGCGCGGATCTCGCCCCGCTCGCGCACGAGACGCACCTCGAGCCCGCCGATCCGGCCGTAGAGCGTGTGCGGACGCCGGCGTGGGGGACGTCGCACGCCCGACACCGGGGACGCGCCGCGAATGCCATGACCACGCCCCGGCTTTCCCTCGGATCGCGACGACATTCCCCTTCGCGGATCGCCAAATCGCCGCATGCGGCGCGCATCCTGTCCATCGGCGGCCGCAGAGGCGACCGCCCATGATCATGCCATGCACGCCATGGCTGGGGAATGACGATGCCGCGGCAGAGCCGCGCGGGCGGGCGCCGGCTATCGCTGGCCGCTCAGCCGGCCTTGCGCACGGGAGCCGATCGCGTGCACCAGCGCTGCAGCACGGCTTGCAGGTCGGACTTGTCGAACGGCTTCGGCAGGTAATCATCCATGCCGGCCGCGAGACAGCGCCGGCGGTCTTCCTCGAAGGCGTTCGCGGTGAGCGCCACGATCGGCGGTCGCCGATGGCCGCGACCTTGCGGCGTCTCGAGCAATTGATGGATGGCGCGACAGGCGGCGAGGCCATCGAGCTCGGGCAGGTGCACGTCCATCAGCACCAGATCGAACGGAGCCTTGCCTGCCTCCAGCGTCGCGCGCACGGCCTCGACCGCTTCCCGGCCGCTGACCGCGATCACCGTCACGCAGCCGAACTTGTCGAGCAGGCTGCGCGCGAGCAGGGCGTTGATCTCGTTGTCCTCGACGAGAAGGATGCGGGTCGCGGCGCCCGCCAGATTTGGCAAGCCGATCGGCATGGCCGGTCGCCCCTCGTCGCCGACCGCGCCGGCGTCCGATCCAACCGGAAACCCGTCGACATGGGCGAGCAGCGACTGCGGCCGGACCGGACGCACGAGATAGGAGCCGAAGCCCCGCTCACGGAACTCCTTGAGGTTGCCGCGTCCGACCGCCGAGATCAGCACGAGGCCATCGACCGGCATGTCCGGTGCGCATTGCCGGGCACCCTCGAGAAGTGCGCCCGCGGCGACCGGATCATCCTCGCAATCGACGATGACGAGATTGAACGGCCGCCCGTCGCGCGCAGCGTCGGCGACCAGCGGCCCGCAGTCGAGCCCATCGGCCTCGGCGACCGGCACGTCGGAGGCCTTCAGAATGTCGCGGACGGCGCGCCGCTCGATCAGCCGGTCGAAGGCGAGCAGGACATGCCGCGTCGCCGGCGCACTGTGGCGCAGCATCCGATCGGAGCCCGGCGCCCGCCGCAGCGGCACGTCGACCACGAACGTCGAGCCGCGGCCCGGAGCACTCGTCACCGAAATGTCGCCGCCCATGGCATGGGCCAGCCGCCGCGAGATGGCGAGACCGAGACCGCTGCCGCCCTGGCGCCGCCGCGCCGGATCGTCGGCCTGCTCGAACTCCATGAACAGGGAGGCCTGCGCCTCCGGTGTGAGCCCGATGCCGGTGTCGCGGACACGAAAGACGACCCGCTCGCCGCGCTTGTCGCCACGTGCGCGGCCGACGGCGACGTTGATACCGCCGCGGTCCGTGAACTTGACGGCATTGCCGACCAGGTTGAGCAGGATCTGGCGCATGCGGGTCGCATCGCCGATCAGCCGTTCCGGCATGTTGCGCTCGATTGTCCAGGCGATCTCGAGACCCTTGTCGTGCGCGCGCGGGCTCAAGAGCTCGACGACCTCCTGCACCAGTCCGTCGATCGCGAAGGGTGCCTCGTTCAATTCGAGCTTGCCGGCCTCGATCTTCGAGAAGTCGAGGATTTCGTCGATGAGCGCGAGCAGTGTCCGCGCCGACTGGTCGACGGCGCGCACGTAGGTCTGCTGCTCGGGCGCGAGCACGGTGTCATGGAGCAGGCCCGCCATGCCCAGAATGCCGTTCATGGGCGTGCGGATCTCGTGGCTCATGGCGGCGAGGAATCGCGATTTTGCGCGGTTCGCGGCATTGGCATCGTCGCGCGCCTGGGCGAGCTCGGCGGCGCTGCGGCGCTGCTCGGTCACGTCGCGGCCGACGATCTGCACCTCGGCGACGGCATCGTCGACCCCGGGCACCGGGCGCTCCTCCCACGCGATCCAGCGCTTGCCGACCGCGGTCTCGATGTACTCGAGCGATCGGCGCACATGGGCCTTGGCGCCGGCCGCGTCATCGTGCTCGCGGCTGCGCTCGATGACCTCCGGGCAGAATGGCGTTCCGATCACATCGGCGAGGGCGACATCGAAGGCGGTGCAGAAGGCCTGATTGGCGAATGTCAGCCGGCCCGCATGGTCCCGGCGGATGATGAGCTCGACTTGCGTGTCGAGCAGATTGCGATAGCGCGCCTCGCTCTCGCGCAGCTCCCAGCGCAGGTCCTGCAACTGCTCCATGCGCCGGTCGACGCCATCGCCGGCAGCGACATCGGCCTGCACGCGCCGCCGCCGGCGCTGGTCAGCCCGGCGCCAGACGAGCGCGACGCCAAAGCAGATGAAGCCGGCCCCGATCAGCATGTGCGATGTGTGCATCGGCCCGGGGATCGCGGCGAATGCCGCCAGGAAGAAGACCAGCGCCGCGCCGACGAGCGCCCACATGCCGGCGCGCTCCACCGTACGCGGGCGGCGCTCCAACGCGATCGGACGCCGGGCCGTGACGGCCTCGCCGGATGGTTCTGCTACACTCACACCACAGCTACGATGGGCTTGCCAATTGGTTGATGCACCTTCTCGAATGCAATCACACTGTGCTTGAGAAACGCTTGCGGGACTTGATGAAGCGTTTGCCACCACGTGGAAGGAAATGGGACATGGCCGAGGCAACACCGGGACGCTCGGGCGGACCGCTGAAGGGGCGGCGGATCATCGAGATTGCGGCGATCGGGCCGGCGCCGTTCGCCGCCATGCTGCTCGCCGACATGGGCGCCGAGGTGATCCGCATCGACCGGCCGGAAGCGATCGACCTCGGCCTGCCCGGCGAGCGGGCGCCCGAGTTCGAGGTGCTGTATCGCGGACGGCGCTCGGTGGCGGTCGATCTCAAGGCGCCGGCCGGCCGCGACGTCGTGCTCAGGCTGCTCGCCGGCGCCGACGCCCTCATCGAGGGGTTCCGGCCGGGCGTGATGGAGCGGCTCGGCCTCGCACCACATGCCTGCCTCGCGGTCAACCCGCGCCTCGTCTACGGCCGCATGACCGGCTACGGCCAGGACGGGCCGATGGCCGCGCGCGCCGGCCACGACATCAACTACATCGCGCTCGCCGGGGTCCTGCATGCGATCGGGCGTCGGGGCGACAAGCCGGTGCCGCCGCTCAACCTGATCGGCGACTTCGGCGGCGGCGGCATGTTCCTCGCCTTCGGGATTGTCGCCGCGATGCTCGAGGCCGGGGCGAGCGGCAAGGGACAGGTGGTCGATGCGGCGATGGTCGACGGCGCGGCCTACCTCAACGCCCTGATGCAGGGGCTGCTGAGCCAGGGCGCCTGGCGGGACGAGCGGGGGGTCAACCTGCTCGACGGCGGCGCGCCCTGGTACGACACATACGCGACGAAGGACGGGAAACACGTGGCCGTCGGCGCGATCGAAGGTCGCTTCTACCGGGAGCTGATCGACAAGCTCGGCCTCGCCGCAGCGGACCTTCCCGCGCAGCACGATCGCAAGGGTTGGCCCACGTTGCGCCGTCGCCTGGCCGAAGCATTCGCAACGCGCACGCGCGAGGAGTGGGCCGCCCACTTCGCCGGCAGCGACGCCTGCGTGACCCCGGTGCTCGCAATCGGCGAGGCGCCGCGCCATCTCCACAATGCGGCGCGCGGCACGTTCCTCGAGCGCGACGGGGTGTTGCAGCCGGCGCCGGCGCCACGGTTCAGCCGCACGCCCGCCGCCGTCGGACCGCCGCCGCGGCCCGCGGGCGCCGACACGCGCGAGGTGCTCGAAGCCTGCGGGTTCGGCACGGCTGAGCTCGACGCACTCGCCCGTGACGGCGTGATCGGCCGCCGGTAGCGTGCGCCCTCCCTCCGCGCGATCGAGGGTTGCGGATCATCGTCGAACGTGCAGAGCCGTCGGTGGCCGCACGCCGCCGGTCGATCCGGAGATCTCGCAGGCTCAGGGATCGTCATCGCGCGGGATGGAGCAGAGCCGGCAGGAGCACACCGAAAAGCCTATTTGCAAGCGACAAGGTCGGGTCGCGCCGCATCGAGTCCGCCAGAGCACTTTCCACGAGCGTTGAATCGTGGCCGCCCCCACCCACTCCCCCATCGCGGGGAGGGGGACCCGCCTGCGCCAGCGCCTTCTCCCCTCCCCCATCGCGGGGAGGGGTCGGGGCTGGGGGGCGAGGTGGTCATACCAACGCATCTCGCTCGGCTTTCTCGACCTCTGGCCACCCCACCTAACTCCTCACCCCACCCCTGACCCCTC
>Ga0114938_1000310_pt1 | contig 39137 bp, 25 predicted proteins | sample AshMeaBigSpring_FD_88675 | JGI IMG/M metagenome (GOLD analysis project Ga0114938, IMG submission 88675) | Groundwater microbial communities from Big Spring, Nevada to study Microbial Dark Matter (Phase II) - Ash Meadows Big Spring | ecosystem: Environmental > Aquatic > Deep subsurface >... | reverse complement strand
GGCTGCTAACGTTTCGCTCCATGATTTTAAACCCAATCTTGCTTCATATAAAAAAACTTTAGCTCTAAATGCTAGTGCAGCTTGTTTGGTTAATCTACCTTTTTCGTTACTTCTTGGTGTAATTTGTAACACATCACCAGCCTCTTTCAGTTCAGTAATTATGAAGTTTACAACTGTTTGTTTAGGTGTACGATTTACTGTTTTTATGGTTGCCAAATCTGTAAACTTTGTAAGTAAAGGAACATCTCCATACAAATAAGTTAATCGCATATATGCAATTGCTCTTAAAATTCTTGCTTCTGCCCTTATAGCATTACGATCGGCATCAACAATATTACCTGGTGCATTGATGTTATCTAATAATAAGTTAGCTCTTTGAATTATTTGATAAGACGCTTGGTAATAAGTAGCAAAGCGTTGAGCAACATTAGCATTAGCAATACCTTGAGCAAAGGAAATTAACTCAGTTTCGTATCTAAAATGCAATCCATTATCGGTTATCGCATCTAAATCTGGTAGTCTACCAAAATTGTCTTGGCTTTGTAAAGCATCATAAATACCCAATAATCCTGTTTTTAAATTATTTCCATTCGCATAAAATAATTCCGGCGGCAAAGTGTCTTGTGGAAGTTTTTCTAAGTAATCTTTTTTACAATTTGTAAAACTTATAATTACCAGTAATGCAATAATATTTTTCATTTTCATAATTGTATAATTTTTAGAATGTAATAGAAGCACCTGCTGTTACAATACGTAATTGAGGTAATGAGTTCGTAACATATTGTTGTGTTGTTAAGCGTTCAGGGTCAAAATCTTTATACTTAGTGAACGTAAAGAGATTCTGAGCATTTACATAAAATCTACATTGTTGAATTTTCGATTTTAATAACAGTTTTGAAGGAATAGAATAACCAATTTGTAAGTTTTTTAAACGTAAATATGCTAAGTTTTGCACCCAAAAAGAAGATGGTAATGTTTCAATAGAAGCCCCATTGTATCCACTTCTATCTATCCAAATTCTCGGCATAGTTGTACTAGGGTTATCAGGAGTCCATCTATCTTTCCAAAATTCACGAATACCTGCAAATGCAAATGGACCAACTTGTCTTGCTTGATAGGTATTTGTTTTACCTATACCTTGAAATAAAATATTTATATCAAAGCTTTTAAAACTAAATTTTGTATTAAATCCATATAACCATTTTGGTTGTCTATTACCCAATATAACTCTATCTTTATTGGTAATCGTTCCATCTCCATCGGTGTCTTGAAATCTAAAATCACCTGGTCTTGGTGTACCAAATAATGCATGATTTGGTGCTTTGGAGATTTCATCAGTATTCTGAAAAATTCCCACAACTTTATAACCATAAATTGAATTGATTGGCTGCCCTCTAATCAACCAAATACTTGCAGGTGCATTCAATTCAACTTTATCGGCATCTGCTGATAAAGAAGGATTAATTGTTGTTACCTTATTCTCTACATAAGTAATATTTCCACCAACACTTCCGTTTACATTACCAATTTTAAATTGATAATTGGTACTTAATTCCCAACCTTTATTTTCTACCGAAGCTGCATTATTAATTGTTGGTGCAGTAATACCAAGTGTAAGGGGATTATTTATAGCTGTAAGAATATCTTTAGTATTTCTTATAAAATAATCTACTTCAAAGGTTAATTTAGAATTAAATAAATGAACATTTATACCTAAATCGGTAGTAGTTGTACTTTCCCATTTTAAGTTTGGGTTTCCTAGAACATTGATGGCACCACCACCAGTATTTACATTGTTTATAGGATAATTGTTAGCCAAGCTAAGCTGTGATGCAAAAGGATATAAATCGGTATTCTGATTTCCTAAAGTACCATGTGATGCTCTAAATTTTAAAAAATTGATTATTTTTTTATTCCAAAATTTCTCAGATGACACTATCCATCCTGCTGAGAATGAAGGAAAAATACCATAACGATTATTTGCTCCAAACCTTGAAGATCCATCTCTTCTTATGTTTGCCTCAAATAAATATTTATTTGAAAACTCGTAGCCAAATCTACCAAATAATGATTGTAAAGCCCACTCGCCTTGTGTTGTTCTTGCAACTAAAGTGGTTGCACCATTACCTAAAGTTATTAAGCTAGTACTTGAAAAATTTGTTTGAAGATTTGCATTGTTTTTAATAATAGATGATTCTTGATTTGCACCTATCAAAACATTAAAATTGTGTTGCTTTATTTTCTTTTCGTATGATGCTTGGATTAATGTGGTAACATTCTGTGTAAAATTTTGTACATCAGTTAAAAAACTACCTGGCACAACAGTAGAAACTAAATTTTTAGTAACAGGATCGAAGTTTTGATATTGCTTTCTTATATCAACGTATCCAAGTTGCTGATTGTTTAAACCGATAGTTGTTCTTATTTTCAAATTTTTTATTGGCTCATATTCAGCAAAAACATTACCCAGAAACTTATAGTCTTTTTGTTGAAGAAACTCATTATCTAATATTGCTTGACCATTGTTTCTATTTCTTTGTACTCCTAATTTTTGTTCAAGGGTTGCATATCTGCCAAGTGAATCATATACAGGAACAATTGGATGCTGTGTAATAGCCGCTTCAAAAACTAAACTACCTTTACCATTTAATGAATTAACATCAGTACTATTTACTTGATATTCAGGGCCTTCTTTTACAGCTAAATTAGCAGGTGTGTAACTGTAAGCTAAAGAAACACCTGTTTTAAATTTTGAACTCAGTTTTGCATCGATATTTAATCGAATATTATATCTCTGAAAATTTTGTTTTTGTAAAATCCCCTCTTGGCTTAAGTAACCCAAAGAAAGGTATGCTGATAAGTTTTCGTTACCTGCTCTCAAGCCAACAGTATGTTCTTGAATGGCAGCCTGTTTTTTGAACAATATATCAAACCAATCGGTTGAGGGTAAATTTCTATATCTTTCAATATCTGCATCTGTAATACCTGAACTACTGATATTTGTATTTGTTGCTGCCTCTTTATATAATTGCAAATACAAAGCATTATCATTTACCATTTTAGGTAAAACTGTAGGCGAAGAAAAACCAGCATATCCATGATAATCTACTCTAGGTTTTGTGTTAAATTTTCCCCTTTTAGTAGTAATTAATACTACACCATTTGCTGCTCTAGATCCATAAATTGCGGCAGCAGCGGCATCTTTCAGCACACTAACAGACTCAATATCATTTGGGTTAATGTTATCGATGGGTGCTTCTATTCCGTCTACAAGAATTAATGCACTTGCATCGTTTAATGTGCCTACTCCTCTAACTCTAAAAGTAGTTTGTCCATTACCAGCTTCACCTGTATTTGCATTGGCAAAAATGCCAGGCACTAATCCATAAAAAATTTGAGAAGCCTGTGTAATAGGTCTGTTTTCAAACTCTTTTGAATTGATAGTAGATATTGCCCCTGTTACTGCATTTCTTTGTTTTGTTCCATATCCAACTACTACAATTTGATCTAATGTTGAAGTTGCTTGTTTAAGCCTTACTAGTAATGAATTATTTTCCCCATTATTTACCAAATAGTTTAACACTACATTGTCTTGATAACCAACATAAGTAAATGTAAAGTTGTATTTGCCCCCTGCTTTTAAGTTGTTGATGGTGAAAATACCTTTTTCATTGGTAGTTGTGGTTTGCTTTTCTTTACTATCAGATTGGGTTATGGTTATAGAAACACCACTCAATATTTCACCAGATTCAGATAATACAGAACCTTTTACTTGGGCCGTTTGCTGAGCATGAATTAGTTGTGTAAGGCAACATATTATTGCCACTACATACCATTTTAATTTTTGTACCATAGCTTTTAGTTTTTACATTTTGGGCAATACAATGCCCTTCACTTTTTTTGAGTGTTTTTTTTTGATTACAAAAAGTGCTTTGTTTATTTGGAAATGATAATGATACCGTTTTCTTCTTTAAAAGATAAGTCGTTGGTATTGCATATAATTGTTAAGATAGTTTGTAATGAATCAGATGGTAAAAAAGAGCCTGTAAATGATGCAGTACCAAAATCGGCATTATTATATTGAATAAGCTTATCATATTGTTTTCCAATTTTAGTAAACACAACAGATAAAGGGGTTTTATTGAAACTTAATATAGAGGCTGCTTCTATTTCTTTTGTTGTAGCCGTTTTTACATTTGCAACTCGGTTATTGACGGTATTAGGCAACTTAAAGTTACTTACTGCATAAACACCTGATTTTATGTTAATAGAGAATTGCTGTCCTGGCTTTAAATATGTATTTGCGATAGCGTTTGCAGATACTATTGACTTTACAACTACAAGACCTTCTAATAATTTTACTTTTACATTATCTTTAAATGCATCTACAAAAAATTCTGTACCCAATGCAGTAGTGCTTATGCCATTTGCATGTACTGTAAATGGTTTAGCAGCATCTTTAGCTACTTTAAAAGTTGCCTTACCTGTAAGGCTTATATCTCTTTTAATTGTGAAGGGGCTATAATAAGAAATACCACTATTAGGTTCAATGGTAACTTTTGTTCCATCTTCTAAAACACTTATCATTGAAATGTTGGTATTATTTATATGTTGTTTAAGTTGTGTTTGAATATTTGCAATTATTGGACTAGAAACTGAACTTTTTTTGTTGGTATCAAAAAGCCAAATACCCATAGCTATAATACCAATTACACAAGCAGCAGATGCCCATTTAAGCCAATTGCTTGCTAGAATTATAACTTTAGTTTTATATTGTTTAGAATTAGTATCATGAATGTTTTTAAGCTGTTGAATATTGTTGAATATTTCTGCTGATTTACTTTGAGATATAATTTCAATATTTGCATTGATATTTTGATAGTATTCACTTTCTAACCATTGCTGTAATTCTGCTTCATGAATATTCAATGCATTTAAAAGCTCTTTTCTTTCGCTTTCAGACGCATTTCCTGTTTTAAACTTTTGAATAAGTGTTATTATACTTTCCATTCTACTATTAAATGTGTAAAACGTGAAAAAGGGGGTGGCGTTTTGTATTAACGAATTGTTAAGTAATTTTTAGCTATTTACTAATAGTTCAAATAAAGAAATAGTAGATAACTGCTAATAGCAGAGGAAGTTAGCTGTTTAGATAAGAAATGGCGTTTTAACAGTTTTGATGCGGATTTTACATAATCCTTTGCACTTTCAGTTGAAATATTTAAGATAAGTGCAATTTCGTCGTATGTTTTTCCCTCTAATCGAGATAGTTTAAAAGCTAACTTTTTTTGTGGTGGTAATAACTCTATTGCAGCGTTTAATGTACTTAGCTTTTGCGTGTAATCTGCTTCGTTAACATTTTCGTTAGTATTATCTACTAATATGTCTTGAAGTTCTGATGAAAGATTTGTTAGACTTTGTTTGATATTCTTTTTAATATATGCTAATGACTTATAATAACTAGCAGTAAATAACCAACCTGCTACTGAGTGTTCAGTTGAAAGCTTGTGCTTATTGTTCCATAAAGTAATATACACTTCTTGTAAAATATCTTCGGCTTCATGCTGATTGGATATTAATTTACAAATATTAGCAAGCACTGCTTGATGATACTGATAATATGCTTGTTCAAAGGCTTTTTCATCACCTTTAATTAAGTTTATAAGCAGTTCTTTGTTATCAATATTTTGGGGCACAATTCTTAATTATCATAGCAAATGTAGTTTTTTGCTTTGTTTTGATTTGCATTTGTTGATGTTAAGAAACGATTAAGGTTTTTGAATAGTTTACCCTTAGTTTATAAATGACCTCCAACAATTCACATCATTTTTGTTTTTCAAAAAAGCCACCTCGAATTATTAACTTATGCTACTTTATTAGTATTTAAGGTTGGAAGATTATGTACTTATTTGTATGTAAGCAAAACAATATTGATTCACTTACTCATTCAATAATTATCATTTATTTAAATTTTGTCAAAATTTACTTGTCAAAATTTACTTGTCAAAATTTTATTTTTTGACAGACATTTTTTGACAATGGTATTTTATGCTTTCTCAAATCAGAAAAAACAAAAAAATGTGTATCGATGATGGCTTTAAATTGTATTAAAATCATCCTAAATCGGGTATTTATTTGTACCCAAATGGCAAACATGTACTATGGAAAAAGGAAATGTATGCTTTTGAAAATTAAAAAATCATCCTCATACCATACACCAAATCCTTCTTCACCAATCATTCCCTCAATAAAAAAGCCGACCACAATAAAATGGTCGGCTTTATATTCTATTCAATCAAAAAATTATTCTTCAATCTTCACTTTTCCTTTGTTTTTAGCTATTACTTCATCTGCAATATTGTTTGGTGCAGGATTATAATGGCTAAATTCCATGGTTGAAGTTGCACGTCCAGATGATAATGAACGCAATTGAGTAACATAACCAAACATTTCACTTAATGGAACTTTGGCTTTAATAACTTGTAAGTTAGCACGGCTATCCATACCTTCTAACATACCACGTCTACGGTTCAAGTCACCTGTAACATCACCCATATATTGATCTGGTGTTAATACCTCTACTTTCATAATTGGCTCTAGTAAAGTTGGTTTTGCTTTACGTCCAGCTTCTCTGAATGCAGATTTAGCACACAATTCAAAGCTCATCGCATCTGAATCCACATCATGGTAGCTACCATCAAATACACGTACTTTCATATTATTTACCGGATAACCAGCTAAAACACCTGTACCCATACTTGTTTCAAAACCTTTAATGATTGCTGGTACAAATTCTTTTGGAATAGATCCACCAAATAAATCGTTTACAAACTGGAAGCTCTTTCCTTCATTTGCTGCTAACCATTCTGCATCAGCAGGACCTAAATCGAACTGAATATCAGCGAATTTACCACGACCACCAGATTGTTTTTTCAACACTTCACGGTGTGTAACTGTATTATGGAAAGCCTCTTTGTAAGCAACTTGTGGTGCACCTTGGTTTACTTCTACCTTAAATTCACGACGCATACGATCGATGATAATTTCAAGGTGTAATTCACCCATACCACGTAAAATGGTTTGTCCAGTATCTTCATCGGTATTTACACGTAATGTAGGATCTTCTTCTACCAATTTAGCAATAGCCATACCCATTTTATCAACGTCTGCTTGCGTTTTAGGCTCAACAGCTACAGCGATAACTGGTTCTGGAATAAACATATTTTCTAAAGTAATTGGATGATTTTCATCACACAATGTATCTCCAGTTTTAATTTCTTTAAATCCTACAGCTGCTGCAATATCACCTGCTTCGATAAAATCAATTGGATTTTGTTTGTTAGCAAACATCTTCATAATACGGCTGATACGCTCTTTTTTACCACTTCTTACATTCAATACATAAGAACCAGCATCTAAGTGACCAGAGTAACAACGGAAGAATGCCAAACGACCAACGAAAGGATCGGTCATAATTTTAAATGCTAAAGCAGAAAATGGTTCTTTAGCATCTGCCTTACGTGTAATTTGCTCACCAGAATCAGGATCTGTACCTACAGTATCTTCAATATCTACAGGAGAAGGTAAGTAACGACAAACAGCATCTAAAGCAGTTTGTACACCTTTGTTTTTAAATGAAGATCCACACATCATTGGTACGATGCTTAAATCAATAGTAGCTTTACGAATTGCTTCATGCATTTCTGCTTCTGTAATACTGTTTGGATCATCAAAAAACTTCTCTAATAAAGCTTCATCATATTCAGCAACTGCTTCAACTAAATTTTGTCTCCACTCGTTTGCTTCTTCAACCATATCTTCAGGAACAGGAATTTCATCAAAAGTCATACCTTCTGTTTCCATGTGCCAAATAATACCTTTCATTTTAATCAAGTCAACCACACCTTTAAAGTTGTCTTCAGCACCAATTGGCAATTGCAAAGGCACCGCTTTTGCACCCAACATTTCTTTAACTTGATTAACTACCATTAAAAAGTCAGCACCAGAACGGTCCATTTTGTTTACGAAACCAATTCTAGGAACTTTATAACGATTTGCTTGACGCCAAACAGTTTCAGATTGAGGCTCAACACCATCAACAGCACTAAACAAAGCAATCAAACCATCCAATACACGCATTGAACGCTCAACCTCAACGGTAAAGTCAACGTGACCTGGAGTATCAATGATATTAAAATAATATTTTTTTGTATCAGCAGTAGCTTTACCCAAAACGGTAGGAAAATTCCACTGACAGCTAACAGCAGCAGAAGTAATGGTAATACCACGTTCTTTCTCCTGTTCCATCCAGTCGGTGGTAGCAGCACCATCATGCACCTCACCAATTTTATGAATCATACCTGTGTAGCGTAAAATACGCTCGGTAGTTGTGGTTTTACCTGCATCAATGTGAGCAGCAATACCAAAGTTGCGTTGAAATTTCAAGTCCGCCATAACTGTATTGTTATTTGTATTTGTGTGAAATGTTGAGTGGTGAAACCAGCTTTTAGCCCTTTGTTTAGGCATCCGTTGCGTCGCACTCTTGTACGCTTTATTCGCTATGGAGCAGGCACACCCTATTTTTTCGAGCCGCAAAGGTAGGGATTTACCACATTGAAAAATTTACCACCTACAATAATTAATTATCAATATAATATACACATTTACAATACTTTATCTTCCACATCTATCCAAATCAATCTAATAATTTACAAATCAATTAAAACTTACCACAATTAGCCCACACTGCTTCCTTACATTTGCAGCGGAAAAACGTAGTTTTTATATCTTTTCGACAAATCCAAAAAAACAAAATCATCATTCATACAATAATATCAACATATTCATTTAACAATGGAAATTACAGTAAAAACAGCCGAACAACTTCGCTTAACAGCAGCAGAATTTGAACTAATAAAACAAAAATTAGGTAGAACACCGAATTTCACTGAATTGTGCTGTTTTAGTGCCATGTGGAGTGAACACTGTAGTTATAAAAATAGCATTAAGTGGTTAAAAACTTTGCCAAGAGACGGTGGTAAAATGTTGGTTGCTGCCGGTGAAGAAAATGCTGGCTTAATGGATATTGGTAATGGTTTTGGAGTGGTTTTTAAAATAGAAAGTCACAATCACCCAAGTGCATTAGAACCATTTCAAGGGGCAGCAACAGGTGTAGGTGGCATTCAAAGAGATATTTTTACGATGGGTGCAAGGCCCATCGCTTCTTTAAATAGTTTACGTTTTGGCAATTTAAAAGATAAAAAAACGCAACATTTATTAAAAGGTGTAGTTCATGGAATTGGGCATTATGGCAACTGTTTTGGTGTTCCTACTGTAGGCGGTGAAGTCTATTTTGAAGATTGTTACCATACCAATCCATTGGTAAATGCAATGAGTGTGGGAATTGTTGAAGTGGGTAAAACCGTTTCTGCAACTGCTTTGGGCGAAGGTAATCCTGTATTTTTTGTTGGTAGTGCAACTGGTAAAGATGGAATTGGTGGAGCAAGTTTTGCAAGTGCAGATATTACCAACGATAGCGTTCAAGAATTACCAGCAGTTCAAGTTGGCGATCCTTTTCAAGAAAAGAAATTATTAGAAGCTTGTTTAGAAGTGTTAGAAACAGGTGCTGTTGTAGGCATGCAAGATATGGGTGCAGCTGGTATCATTTGTAGCACAGCGGAAATGAGTGCAAAAGGTGGTGTAGGTATGAATATTTATTTAGATAAAGTGCCTACTCGTCAAAAAGACATGAAAGCTTGGGAATTGTTGTTAAGCGAAAGCCAAGAACGTATGTTGATGGTGGTTGAAAAAGGGAAAGAAGCTGAAGTATTAAAAGTATTTGAAAAATGGGATTTAAGTGCAAGTAATATAGGTGAAGTAACCAACGATGGTCTATTAAATTTTTACATGCATGGACAATTAGAAGCGGTTGTTCCTGCAGAAGAATTGGTATTAGGCGGTGGTGCACCTCAATATACTAGAGAATATACCGAACCTGCCTATTTTTCTAAAATTGCACAATTTAATATAGATACAATTGCAGATGTTACTGATAACGAAAGTCTGCAATCAACCGTTGAAGCTTTAATTCAAATACCGAATATAGCTAGTAAACGTTGGGTGTACACACAATACGATAGTATGGTAGGTGCAGCAAACATGAGCACCAACGATCCAAGTGATGCAGCTATCGTTTTTGCAAAAGGTACAGGAAAAGCCTTAGTAATGACGGTTGATTGTAATAGTAAATATGTTTTCGCTAATCCTTATGTTGGTGGAATGATTGCCGTTGCAGAAGCTGCAAGAAACATTGTTTGTAGTGGTGGAGAACCTTTAGGTGTAACCAATTGCTTAAACTTTGGGAATCCATACGATCCTGAATTATACTATCAATTTGTAAAAGCAGTAACAGGTATGGGTGATGCATGTAGAAAATTCAACACGCCTGTAACAGGTGGTAATGTTAGCTTCTACAATCAAAATCCTGATGGTCCAGTTTACCCTACTCCTACTATAGGCATGGTGGGTTTATTGGAAGATGTTGATAATAAAATGACGATGTATTTTAAAAATGCAGGCGACATTATTTTATTAATTGGTAATCAACAAAATGATATCGCATCTAGTGAATACTTACATAAGTTAAAAAGCGTAGAATTTAGTCCGGCTCCATATTTCAATTTAGAAGAAGAATTTCAAGTACAACAATTTGTTAGTTCATTAATTCAAGAAAAATCAATTGTTTCTGCTCATGATATTAGTGAAGGTGGTTTAATTGTTACCCTTCTTGAAAGTGGATTCCAAAAAAATCTAGGTTTTAAAGTAACCAAGAGCAATAACAGCTTAAGAACAGATGCATTTTGGATGGGTGAAGCTCAAGGAAGAATTGTGGTTAGTGTAAAAGCAAATCAATTAGAAAAAGTTCTTTCTAAAGCAGCTCAACAAGGCATTGCTATTGAAAATATTGGTACAGTTACATCTGAATCTATTGAAGTAAATGGTGTTAATTGGGGCAACATTGCAGATTGGAAAAACAAATATGATACCGCTATTGAAAATATTATTCATGCTAAAGCTTAATAGGTATGTCTAATACAATAGATTCTACAAAGAAATATATTGTTGTTACAGGTGCTGCAGGATTTATTGGCTCTTGTATGGTTCAGTTTTTGAACGAAAATGGATATACCAATTTAATATTAGTAGACGATTTTGGAGTAGAAACAAAAAGAAAAAATTGGGAAGAAAAACAGTTTGAAGTAATTGTAGAAAGACAAAGTTTTTTTGAGTGGTTACATATTCATCAACCTACAATTGAGTTTGTAATTCATTTAGGTGCAAGAACAGATACTACTGAATTTGATTACGCAATTCATCAAGCATTAAACGTAGAATATTCTCAAGACATTTGGAATTATTGTACACAACACTCAATTCCTTTATTATATGCATCATCAGCTGCTACATATGGTGATGGTGCACTTGGCTACAACGATAATCATGAAGTTCCATTTTTACTACAACCATTAAATCCTTATGGAATTAGTAAAAATGAATTTGATAAATGGGCTATTCAACAAACTACAACTCCACCTTTTTGGGCTGGACTAAAGTTTTTTAATATTTATGGCCCCAACGAATCTCACAAAAACAGAATGGCTAGTGTTATTTGGCATTCATTTAATCAAATCAAAAAAACTGGATTGGTAAAATTATTTAGAAGTCACCGACCAGATTTTAAAGATGGAGAGCAATTAAGAGATTTTGTGTATGTAAAAGATTTGGTAAAAATTATGCTGTGGATGATAGAACAATATCAAAACAAAAACAGCATTGTTAATGGTTTATACAATTTAGGTACAGGCAAGGCTAGAAGTTTTTACGATTTAGCAAAAGCCACTTTCGTTGGTTTAGGTTTAGAACCGAACATCGAGTTTATTGACATGCCCATTGACATAAGAGATAAATACCAATATTTTACAGAGGCCAATATCACCAAATTACGTGCAGCAGGTTATCATCAACCGTTTTATACTTTAGAAGAAGGTGTAAACGATTATGTACGCAATTATTTAGCTCCCAATAAAATGTATTAAATTTGATGCAAACTTTTTGTTATGAGTGTATTAGAAATGAAAAAAAAAGAAGTAGCTCAACTACTTGAAGCGACTGAAAATGAGAAGTTGTTAGAGCAAGTTTTAGATTTATTAAGAACAGAAAAAAAGGACTTAACCCCAGAAGAAAAATTTGCCAAAATAGCAGAAAGATACGATAACACTTTAAGACGATTAGCACAATGATGGAACTAGAAGAAATTTTATTCTACCATCAACAATCCATAGAAAAATACGGTGGCAGTAAGGGAATTAGAGACGAAGGTGCTTTACAAAGTGCAATCGAAAGACCTTATGCAACATTTGGTGGCAATGATTTGTATCCAACAGCATTTCATAAATCAGCAGCTATTTTGGAATCAATAATAAAGAACCATCCATTTGTTGACGGAAACAAACGCACTGCACTATTAGCAGCAGCGGCTTTATTATTAAGTTATCATTATGAGCTAATTGCCAATGAAAATTATATTTATAAGAAGATTATTGAAATAGCATCATCTCATTTAGAATTCGACAATATTGTGGAATGGATAAAAGAACATTCTACGGAAATATAGCCAAATCATGAATAAAAAAATTGCCATTATTGGTGGCGGAAACTTAGGTGCTTCAATAGCAGAAGGCCTAATCAACAGCCAATTTATTACACCAGAAAATTTAATCATTACCAAACGAAATATCGCTACACTTCAGCATTTTCAAGATAAAGGTGTACATGTTAGCAGTAATAATGCCGATGCAGTTCAATTTGCAGATTACATTATTTTGGCCGTAAAGCCGTTTCAAATAAAAGATGTGTTGCAACAGTTACAACCAGTTTTAAACCCAACTAAACACGTATTGGTAAGTGTGGTTACAGGTGTATGGGTAAAAGATATGCAAGAAATTATTGGCAACCAATTTGCCATTTTTAGAGCTATGCCAAACACGGCTATTGCTATTCAAGAAAGCATGACTTGCATTAGTGAAAGTAATACCAACAACGAGCAAAAACAATTTGTTTCAAACCTCTTCAATCAACTAGGCAAATCGGTTTTAATTGAAGAAAAACTAATGGATGCAGCCACCGTTTTAGGTGCTTGTGGCACCGCTTACGCCATGCGTTACATAAGAGCCAATATTCAAGGTGGAATCGAAATTGGCTTTAGTGCAGCCACAGCATCATTAATTGCTGCACAAACTGTTAAAGGTGCAGCAGAATTGCTGCTCACAAAAAATACGCATCCAGAGCAAGAAATAGATAAAGTAACCACACCAAAAGGTTGCACCATTGCTGGCTTAAACGAAATGGAGCATCAAGGTTTTAGCTCTTCACTCATCAAAGGAATTGTTACCAGTTATAAGAAAATTTTAAGCGATATGTAATTAAAACAGGAAGTATCATAAATAAAAGTAAAGGTTCTAAAGTCGCGTAAATAATAACAAATTCTAATCAGGAGTTCGAAAAAGGAGTTTGTCTAGAACTTTTGTGATAATGTCCTTTTTTTATTATACCAACTATTACTTATCAATATACCTGATGTTATAGTTGCGAATTAAACCAATGTGTAGTTCTTAAATTTCTTTTCTAGTAGTTTAAAATCTAATTTACTCTGTACCCATTCTTGTAAGTATCTATTCCTGAAATTTCACCCTTGTCATTATAATTTATCCATGTACCATTACCATTTTTTAATGTTCCTTTATCTCTTACTTTTCCATCTTTGTGAAAAGAAGATATTACTTCTATGCGTTTACCTATGGGTGTAGATTTTTCGTCATACTGATACAAAGCAGATTGTTGAATTTGACCATTATCGTAATACCATGTAGTAATTCCATCACGTGCACCATTTTTGGTAGTTGCTGCAATTGAAACCTGACCATTTTTATGAAACGCTCTAAATTCTCCATTTCCATCAGAAAGTATTTTTTCGCCACTTTTTAAATACTGTTCCCATATTTTTGATAGTGTTCCGTCTTTGTAAATTTCTGTAATCTCTTTTTTTCCATTTTCAAAGTTGAATGTCCAAATACCAAAACGTACATACTTTTTTTCTTTACTGTTCCATACTTCTGAACCAAAACTTTTTGTGTTACCGTTTGGATAATAGTATACTCTATTCACTTTACCTTTTCCATCACCAATGGATTTTTCTTCAATGTTACCATTTTCATCCCATGATGTAGAAGCTATGATATTACCTTTAACCATGTTTATTTCGCTTGACTTTTTACCGTTTTCTCTAAAGTAGGTAGTAACACCATCGAGTACGCCATCATTATACATTTTGGTTGCGGTAATTATGCCTTTGTTATTATAAAAAGTCCATAAGCCCTCTTGCTTATTGGTCTTCCAGTTATAATTCCCATCAGCATACTTCCAACCTTCTTTTGTAAACTCCTCCCATTTTTTATATCGGTAAAAACTACCAAAAGATTTTATAGCTGTTTCAAGGTTTATAATAGGTTTGTTTAAAATATTTTGACTAATTGAAACACTCATAACTGTATTTCCTTTACCGTATCCACCATTTGGATAGATATATTTTTCAGTAAACTTTGTATTAATCACTTTTTCAATATAACTATTATTACCATTTTCGAAATCGTATTGAGTTGCTTCTGAACCATCGTCCCAATAAGACATCCAAACCCCAACACTTTTAACATGTATTTGAAACTCTTGATATTCGCTTACAGTAATGTCATGTTGATACTTACCTTTAAGAGCTGGATTCCCATTATCATAATAAGCCACCCACTCTCCAATACGTGCATCATTTTTATAAGAACCTTTTAAAATCAAGTTCCCTTTTTCTGCATAAAATTGCCAGGGTCCTGTCTTATCATTTTTTTCGTAGTAACCTTTAGAAAGTAATTGACCGTTTTCATAATAACTGCTGTATTCACCTGTTCTATTATCTTTTAAAAAAATCAGTTTATTATTAGAACCGTAGGTAGTAGGTATACCTGTTTCATAATTTTCTTTGGCACTTACTTGTCCATTTGGATGGAAATAAGTCCACACTCCTATTTTGTTACCGAATGTGTACTTACCTGTAGTTAATAGGATTCCGTTTTCATAATATGCTTTATAATCGCCATTTGATGAACCTTTTATATATTTTCGAACTTCATAAAGTTGCCCATTTGGATAAAACGATTTCCATTCTCCTTCTTGAACATCTTTTTCATATTTTCCAGAAACACTCAACCTACCAATAGTGTCAAAAGTTGTCCAGACCCCCTCCCTTAAATCATTTTTAAAATTTCCAGTTTCTTTTATTAAACCGTTTTCATAATAAAACTTCCATTCGCCTTGTTTTAAATCATTATCAAAATTTCCCGAACTACTTACTATACCATTCTTGAAATAGTTATTCCAAATTCCACTCATTCTTCCATTTGTATACGAACCGCTTCTTATAAGATATCCGTCTTTATTTTCATAAAATTTCCAAATGCCTTCTCGTTTATTATTCTTATAATGACCAATACTTTTAAGAATACCATTTTGGTAGTACTCCTCAACAGGAACTTGAGTGTATGATTTAATATGTAATAAACATAGAATAATAAATAAATAATTCTTCATAGTAAAGTTGTTTAAACTTTTAATTTTCTAGTGAACAAGCAATCTAAGCCATTCATGCAATGCTAATCAAGTTTCTGCTTTCTTTTCATACCTAATTAACGGCACTTTGAGTGCAGACATCTAAGTATTTGTATGCTTAATTTTGATTTTTCGTTTATACAGTTCCTCATTAAAATAGCGATAATTTGCATAGGTACGTTTTACATTTTTTCCGGTTTTACGATCAGTTCAATCCCTTTTTTAGAATATACCGTTGCCAAATCGTCTTTATCAAAACCCGAGTCTGCAATTAAAAATTCCATTATGGCTTATGTTTGCTGGTTCTAATTGTTGTAATAGCCATATAAATGACAATTATTATTGAACAAACATTGTGTTTACCACTTTGAAGGATTGCTACTGCCAATATTAGACCATTGCTATTGTATAAAAACAAACTATTGCATCCTTTGCAAAACTTGCCCCCTTGATACCCCGTTTATGAAAAAAAATAATAACACACTTGTTAATTTACCGTTTCTGATTTATGATATTATTTACGATTAACTCTCTTTACCAAAACCAAGATTTAATGAATTAAATATAAGTTATAACACTTTTATCCAACAAACTTTTGATATAAACCATTTTTGCCAACACTTGAGTTAGGTTAAATCAACAACTTAATCTAACTCTTTTTCTACTTTTTTGGTTGAATGCTTCAACTTTTGTGAATCTTTTTCGTAGCTGCTCATTTATCTACCCATCATTACAATCTTTCTTTCAAAAATGCGATAGATTTTGTAAAAGCATCAGCAGTTGCAACCTTATCATGTTTAGGATTACTAGGATTGGCAAAACCATGACCAGCTTCGTATCTATTCACCATTAATTTGTTACCAGCAGTTTCCATATCTTTTACAAATTGATCAACCATTGCAGGACTTGGTCCTCTATCTAAATTTCCAAAAAATCCAATTACATCACAATTCAAAGTTTTCAATTTTTCAACATTTGTTTCAGGTCTTCCATAATACATAATACAACCTGCTGCTTGTTTTCCAGCTAAAATAGAGGCTTGTAAACTCCACATTCCACCAAAACACCAACCTACAGTATAAATTTTTGCTTTTTCACCAGCAAATGCAATAGCTCCTTTTACAATATTTTCTAAGCGTTGTGGTTTTGCACCTTGCATTAATTTCATAGCACTATCAGGTGTTGCAGCCACTTTTCCATCGTACATATCTAAAGCTAAAACATTTACATTTCCCAATTCTGCAGCTAATTTCTCCGCTTCATTCTTAATATAATCGTTCAAGCCCCACCATTCTTGAATCACAAACAAATAGTTGTTGGTTTTCTTTTTGGCTTTAATCAAATAGCCTGAAGCCGTTGTTCCATCCGCTGCATTAAAAGTTACCGTATTGCCAGTTGCATTTTCTAGCACAAAAGGTTTTGGGGCTTCATGCCATGAGGCAAATGTTTTACTTGCTGCATCTAACCTAGCCATTTCTGTAACGTCTGCTGTAAAGCAACTAACATAACAAGTAGGCGTAGCAAAAGCAGGAGCTTCAGCTTTGTTTGTATAGCTAAACATTGCTGCTGTTACAAATGCCAAAGCAGTTAACAAAAGAATTTTTTTCATTTTCAAAATTTTAGAGATAAAGTTTGTTCACCGTTAGTTAACACTCATTCAGTGTACAAGTTCAAAAAGTACACTCACATTTTTAAGAACGGTTTTTTTGCTTTACGTTTGCACGACTTCAATACATTTTGTTAGAAAAACAGGTTTGATTTTTATTGTTGAATGGTAGTGTACTGTTACCAAACCCAAAAAGTAAATATTGTAATTGTGTTGCGTTTACTTTTCTATTACAAAATAGCTTCAAAGTCAATTATTATAATCTAATTTAACTAAGTACATATTCAAATTATTACTTAATTAAAGCAAAAGTTTTTTACATTCTGAAATAGATCATACATTATTATACATTTTATGGCAAAGTATATTTTTGTTACCGGTGGTGTAACGAGTAGTTTAGGAAAAGGAATTATTGCAGCTAGTTTAGCAAAATTGTTACAAGCTAGAGGCTTGAGTGTAACCATTCAAAAATTAGATCCATATATCAATGTAGATCCAGGAACATTAAATCCGTACGAACATGGTGAGTGTTTTGTAACGGAAGATGGTGCTGAAACCGATTTAGATTTAGGCCACTACGAACGTTTTTTAAATACGTTTACTTCTCAAGCCAATAACGTTACCACAGGCAAAATATATCAAACTGTTATTAATAAAGAAAGAGCCGGTGATTTTTTAGGCAAAACGGTTCAGGTAGTTCCACATATTACCGATGAAATTAAACGCAGAATGTTGCTTTTAGGTAAAGGTGGCAAATTCGATATTGTAATTACCGAAATTGGTGGAACAGTTGGTGATATTGAAAGTTTACCATTTATAGAAGCGGTTCGTCAATTACAATGGGAATTGCCAGAAGATAGAGTAATGGTCATTCACTTAACATTAGTTCCATACTTAAAAGCGGCTAAAGAATTAAAAACAAAGCCTACACAACACAGTGTAAAAATGTTGAGTGAAACAGGCGTTCATCCAGATGTATTGGTTTGTAGAACAGAAGAACCATTAGGCAATGACATTAGAAGAAAAATTGCATTGTTCTGCAATGTAAAACAAGAGGCCGTAATTGAAGCAATGGATGCAAGTACCATTTATGAAGTACCACTTCTAATGCTACGTGAAAAGCTAGATATTATTTGTTTGAAAAAACTAAATATTACTGAATATGCCGAACCAAATTTAGACAAATGGAAAACGTATTTAGACAAACTTAAATATCCAAAAAGCAAAGTTACCATTGGCTTAATTGGTAAATACATTGAATTGCAAGATGCTTATAAATCTATCTTAGAAAGTTTTATACATGCAGGTGCAATGAACGAAGTAAAAGTGCAGGTGGTAAATGTGCATAGCGAATTTATTACTAACGAAAATGTAGCTGAAAAACTAGAAGGTTTGGATGGTTTATTAGTTGCTCCAGGTTTTGGTATGAGAGGAATTGATGGTAAAATAATTGCTGTAAAATATGCAAGAGAAAACGGATTGCCATTTTTCGGCATTTGCTTGGGAATGCAAATGGCAGTAATAGAATATGCAAGACATATTTTAAACTTAACCGATGCTCATTCTACTGAAATGGATGCAAACACTGCTAATCCAGTAATTAATATGATGGAAGAGCAAAAGAAAATTAAAATGATGGGTGGAACCATGCGTTTAGGTGCTTATCCATGTGAAATTAAAGAAGGCTCTTTAGCTCATAAAATTTATGGAACTACGAATATTAGTGAAAGACACAGACATCGTTATGAATTTAACAGCGATTATTTAGAGCAATTTGAGCAAAATGGCATGTTGGCTACAGGTGTAAATCCTGAAACAGGCTTAGTAGAAATTATTGAAATACCTACACATCCATTTTTTATTGGTGTTCAATATCACCCTGAATTAAAAAGTACAGTAGAACAACCTGCACCAATATTTGTAAGCTTTATTGCTGCCGCTAAAGAGTATAACGAAAAAGTAGGTAGCAGAAAAGCTGCATTGTTACAAGATTCATTAATCTAAATACACAAATACATTGAACTATTTACAACCTGCCTTTTGGCAGGTTGTTTTGTTTTAGTAAAATAAAAAAGCCAGAGATAAAAATCTCCAGCTTTAACACTTTATTATACCCCTTAACAAAATGAGAAAATGCCTCATTTGAAAGGCAAACATATATATTTTTTTCTCTACAAAAACGTGATTTTTCACGCTAAGACATGTGTTTTTTCACAGTTTACAAATGCACCACTTTTCTTCTAATGGCTTCTAAACACAAACCCACCCTACTTTGTACATTCATTTTTACAAACAAATTTTCTCTTAACGTTTCTACTGCTCTATCAGAAATTTTCATTTCTCCAGCAATTTGTTTATACGTCAAATCGCTGCAAGCCAATTGTAAAAAATTAATTTCTTTTTCTGCAAAAACAATAGCTAGTTCTTTTTCAGCAAGCATTAATCTTCTATAATTTATATTGCTGATATCGCCATTATAGTATCCTTTGTTTACAATTTCTTCTAATGCTTTTTCTAATTCGTTGGGATGTGTATCCTTTAAAAAATAGGCACAACAACCTGCTTTCATCATTTTTATAACAACATCATCTGCATCATTCATAGACAATGCTACTATTTTACTATTAGGCTGATGGATTTGTAACCATTTTGCAGTTTCATAACCATCCATTTGTGGCATGTTTACATCTAATAAAATAATGTCGGGTGAAATATTTTTTTGTACTAATTTTTCAATTAAATCTTTACCATTACTTGCCTCAACTACCACTTCATATTGTTTAAAAGTTGCCAACATTAATCCTAAAGATTTTACAAATAATTGATGGTCGTCTGCTATCGCTACAGTTATCATTTTACTATTCTTTTATGGGTAATTGAATTGCAACATTTGTTCCTTGTGAAGATGGTTGCCACTTAATTATTCCTTCTAATAATTGTATACGGTGCTTCATGTTTATTAGTCCAACACCAGATTGTTGCGTAACCAAAGGTTCAAAACCAATACCATTATCATGTACTGATATTTTTACAAATGCGTCTTCTACCATTAATTGAATAGAGATGGTAGATGCTTTTGAATGTTTAATTGCGTTTTGTATTGCTTCTTGTATTACTCTAAAAAGCATCACTTGCTTGTTACTTGATAAGGGTAATTGAGTAGGGTGAGTAAACTGTACTTTTAAACCGTTAGCAGTATTTATTCTTTGTACTTCAGCTTCCAAATTTTCGATTAAGTTAAATTGTTGAAGCCAATCTTTATTTAAAGATTTTGATAAACTTCTAAGTTCATGAATAGCACTACTTAATGTTTCATCTGCAATGTGTAAAGTATCTGGAACAGGTGTTTGTAATTGCCTTTCTGTAATACCAATAAGTAGTTTTGCACTGTTTAAAAGTTGCCCAATATTATCGTGTAAATCTCTTCCAATTGCTTGAAAAGTTTCTTCTTGCGTTTCTATTTGTGCTTTTAGTAATTGTTGTGCAAATGTTTGTTGCATGTTTGCTTTTTCTTCTTTAAATAGTTTTTTTCGCTGGATAAACAAAGCGATATAAAAAAAAAGGAATATTGCTACAATAAAAAAAATAATTGTAACAATGGCAATGATTAGATAGATGTTATTTCCTTCCGTTTGCATAAAAAAGCATAGCTCCAACTAGCGTATAATATGAAATCTAAAATTAAAAAGATTATGTACCTAAATGGTCTAAAACTTTTCTTATTTAAATCTGAAACATAATCGAAAAACAAGTTAGATGCTGTTGAAACAAAATAAAAAAAGAATAAACCAGTAACTATCCAAAAAGGAGGATGTTGATAAATACTTACAAATTCTGCATCGTTTAAAAAATAGTAGAAATAGAATAAACACATAATGATTAGCCAAACAGAAAAAACACTATTGGTAATGCTATTGTACTTTAAATAATGGTGCGACCAACCCTCAATTATATAAATGGAATAAAATATAAAGAGTGATGCGATAACAATTTTTTTACAATTAAAATAAGGCTTGCAAACTTTATAAAACAGCCAACTTTTAAATGCAATTTCAATGGGTAAATACAAATTATACACCCAATGATTCAACATATGAAAATGAAAATATAAAAAGAATCCTGTATTTTCAGTAATTACAACTAACAGCAAAAACCATATAAAATGCTTATACCAACCAACTTTTGAAGATCGTAAACAAAAAAATGAGATTATGAGTGCAACAAGTTCAAGAGCAGGATTAATATAATAAAAAAGCATATAATGGGATAAATTTAAGGAAAAATATTACCTGTGTTTGCGAAGTCTTCTTCTCCTTCGGGTATAAAACTAGAATTTGAACCCACATGCTCGTGTGAATGATATATGTTACCATTAATTCTATCTTTTACTGTTTTATTAACAGTATCATACTCAATAGGTACCACGCTAAAGCTCAACTTTTCGACTTTATTAACTAACTCTTTTTTAAACAGAAAACCAACCGTCCAAATACTACCACTAGGTAATGCAGGTCTGTTACTTATTAATTTTTCGAAGTATCCTCCAGCTTTAACATAATCTAGAATTTGTTCTTGGGTATAAATAACTCCAAAACTATCTGTACTTAAAATTTCACTACGATACTTTTCTATTTCTAATATTTCTTCACTTGCTTTAACTGGTACAAAATTTTGAGACATATTATTTGTTTTTGTTTAAATGCAATACTCTATCATTTCACGTTCTCATACAACGTGATTTTTCACTTTTTTGAACGTGAAAAATCACGCCAAACAATGGGAAAAATCACGTTTTTTAAAGAAACCCTACCAGCTATATTTGTACTGTTAATATGTTTAAGAAGTTAATGTTAACCTTTTCATTGTTACTTAAACTATACAAAAAATAGATATTTTACATCAATTCAAAATATTATAAAAAAGTTCAAGTATAGGGGTATAGTTGAATGTTAACTAAAAGCCGAGGATTTCTATCCTTGGCTTATTTTTTACCCTAACTATTCAGTATTAGTACATAATTTTTGTACATAATCATAACTACCATCAGTCATCCAAGCATCTAATTGTGCAGGATCTTTCATTTGTTGACCACGCATTCTTGGAACAACTAAATAACCACATTGAATATCATTTAAAGCAGTCATATCTGTCCACAACTTTTCAATTTGTGCAACAGGATAAATATCTTCTTGTCCATGACCCCATCTATATTTCACGTCTTTAATAGTTACATAAGTAGGCATTCTGTGTGCTACACTTCTTACCGCTTTTGCTAATTGTTCTGCTGTAGCATTTTTTAAATCGGCTCTTGTTAATCCAAATAATTGTAGCAATGCATCTACTTCTATCCAAGTAGTATTAGAGTTATAATAGCTTAATTTTAATTCATCTTCTTCATGTGGCTGTGCTAAGCCTTCTAACAAACGAACTTGACCATTTACTTTTGCCAACCCACCTCCTCTATCCTCAATTCTTCTAGCAATTACTTCAAACGTAAGCATATTGCCACTTGCTTTGTGAGCACCTAAAGCAGCAGCATCTACATCTGCACCTAAAGTGTCAATATTATGCAACATAATCGTTTGAACAGTTGGATGCTTCTCTAATAAATCTGCCAAAACACCGTTTCTAATTAAATTAGGAACTTCGTACCAATGACCTAATGGAGAAAACCGTTGTGCAGCAATATTATCGGTATAATCAGCAGCTTCGCCTTTTTGTTTTGCCCAATTAATTAAACTCCCTCTTACAGCTTCTCTTACTTTTTGTTTGTTTTCATCTAAAGTTTCTTGTGGCATTTCTTCCCATAAAAAACGTAAATCTCTTTCTGTTGGTACATAACGTTGACCAATAGATCGACCAGGTGATAAATACACAGGAACTTGTGTTTTAAAGTTATTCGTAGCTTTTAATTTATCTTCAATAGGTTGATGTGTTAAATAACTTGTTGCAACAATATGAGGAATTACTGTAGAAAAATGAGCTGCTACTTTTTGTGTTTTTGCAATATGAATTTCTAAAAAACTACGATGCTTTTTACCAATTTCTACAAATGGATTAATGGCTTTAATTACGCCAGCACCTTTCGTCCATCTACTACCAACACCTGCAGCTAAACTCATCACGGCAACGGTTCCATTTTCTATTGCCTTTTTTCCCAACACTACATAATCTTTTGTTTGAGCATACTGTAGTACATCGGTTTCATTTACATCTTCAATACTTGTAGAAATGGGCAATCTATTTCTAGACAATCCAATTCTTCCTTTTTGTAATTGTTCTCGAATTTCTTCATGTTGAATATAATCGAAACCATTTGCTTTTTTAATTGCATCTGCCTTTTCATGTTCTATATGTTGATTGCCTTGTTGTGTAGGATCTGAAACTTTAAACAAGTTGCTTACAATTGTTCTTAGTAAAGGATATGACTGTTGATTGGTATTACAATGTTGTGTAAAAAAATCTATCTCTGCCCTTCTAACATAAGCAATAGAAGCAGGCTCTTTACGTACCAATTCAGACACTTGAATTGCATAATATTGTTCTGGCATTAATGCTTCATTTCCTAAAAGCAAATTACTCCAAGAACCTTTATTGTTAATACTCCAATCGTACACTACAGGTTGTACTGCAAAAGGCAATGCATCGCTCAATTCTTTTTTTGTAGTTGTAAGAATATCTAATACCGCTTGCTTGTAAGAGTTATATTTTTCAGGATTTATAAACATACCCATTCCTCCACCAGACATACCTCCCAACATTAAAAAACCATAATAATCTTTTCCAAATTGTTGCTTGGCTTTTGCAATAATTTGTTCGGTATAAAAAGTAGTTGCAGCAGGAATTATAGTTTTAATACACTCGTTAAAATTACGTTCTGTATTTGCTGCTAATTGCTGAATATTAGCTGTTTGTAAAGATTGTAAAATATTATTAAAAATAGCATTTGTTTCTTGTCTTGCTTTCCATTCTTTTTCACCTCTTAATAAATATTTTTCAGTTACCATTTCTAAAATGGGCCCTACATTTGATGCCATTCCTCCATGCATTAACACCAAAGATTGCATGAGTTTTTCCGCTGTTTCTGTATGAATTTCAGGTTCTTGCAAAACAGTATGTTTGGGTAATAAAGTGCCTCTACTTATTCCAAATTCAGGATCGTTTTCTTGTGCAAATGTTCCTTGTATAGCTTTAATACCAGGCCAAACACCTCCTGAATCTTGCCATCCACCACCTGAACCACCAATCCATTCTCCTAAAATTGCCCTTGAAGCTACTAATCTTCTTTCTTCTTCATTTAATCCTCCCTCTAATTCTTTAGTTTGGCAAGTTGCCCTCATTAGTAAACTAATAATTGAACCCAATAAATTGGTAGAAACTGCAAAACGGGAACCCTTTGGTATATCATTTACTTTAGTTACCAATTCTATTCCCATACCTGGAGCAACAATTCTTGATAATAAGGCTGGTAAAGACTGATTGGTACCTTCGAAAGAAACGGGAATTAATCCAGATGCTATAATACCTGCTTTTATTAAACTTAAATAATCGTTTCCAAAGTTGAATAGATCGTCTAAATCGCAAATATCTTTTGAGGTATTTAAATCGATACTTGTTATTCTAATTACAGGTTCAGTAATTACACGAACATAAGAATGTAATGGTGGTCTTATAGATGCATCTCTTCCATAAACACCTAAATCGATAGATACATTTACCACTCTTGCTCCTTCAGGATAATCCATTCCTAAAAAGAAAATATCTGACCAACCACTATGTGTTAAATCCATCCGAACAGCGGTAGCCTCATGTAAAATAGGATACAGCAAACTATCATCTTTTCGAACTAATAAATTTGGATGAACTTTTATAGCATGTTCATATAAATTTCCTACCCTAAACATCCACTGATTACCAACGCTGCTTCTTACACTTTTACGAACCTGATTGGCTAATATTTGAAAGGAAAGATGATGATAGCTTTCTGCCATTGCACTGAATAAAGTAGCGTTTGGACCATGTATTTCTAATTCTTGCCAGAAACGTGTGTTTGCATTTTCAAAACGTCGGGCTAAAATTTCTTCAAAACCTTTATAATTAATTTTCCCGGCAGCTGGAATCTCAGGAGCATCAAGCAAACAATACCTAAAGCCTGCATATAAAAAAAGGATGGCTCTAACTTTCTCGTATAAATTCGGTGTTTGTTTTCTAAATTGTTCTATTTCCTTTAATGCTTGCAATAATTCTTTGGCAGAAAATTGCTTTGCCATTTCATAAAAAGAACGGTTACGTTTATGAATATCTGATGTGGTAATAGTTTCTATAAAAACATTCATGATGTATAAATTGCTGGTAATAATTGCTTTAAAAATGGTTTTAACAACTGAGGTATACAGCTATACTCGCTGATTGGCTTCTGCTAACATTTCTACCAATGTAGATAATGTTTCTGCTTTTGCTTCTCCTGCTAAACCCAATGCAATTTGTGCTTTTAATAAACCTGTTCTTCCACTTAAATCGTATCTACTTCCCTTCATTTCTACAGCTAAATATTTTTCTGTTTCTGCCAATTCTTGTAATGCTGGTGTTAGTAAAATTGGAGAATTATTATTTTCAATTTGCTTTTCGAGAAAATTAAAAATAATAGGTGTTAACACATGCATTCCAAAAAAACAGAGATAGTAGCCCATTCTTAAACCAGGAGTTTGCAAATGCAATTCAGCAGTATTTAAAGCTGGTTTTTCAATAATTTTTTCAATATTATATACACCTGACTGCCCAACCACTTGTTTGCCAGTTAAAGTGCCATATTTTGTAATTTGATGTTCGATAGTTGGATTTACTGCAGAAACAGAACACTGTTCTTGAATAGCTAATTGCACCAATTGAGCAGCACATTTTTTCCCTGCAATTGCAGACACATAAATGTAATCTCCCAATAACAATAAAAATGGTTCGTTTGCAACAAATTCTTTGGCACAATACACTGCATGACCATAACCTAACGGTTCTGTTTGCTCAATAAAAACTGCATTAGCTAAAAAATGATCTATTTTATCGGCTTCTTTTTTAGCCCAATCTACTTGCTTAAAAGATTGTATTAAATTATTTTTAAGAGAAATAAATGCGGCTTTGTAACGCTCACCATCACCTGGTGCACAAATAATAGCAATTTCTTCTATCCCACTTGCAAATGCTTCTTCTGCAATAATTTGAATAACTGGCTTGTGCAAATTATCTACATCTATAATCGGAAACATTGCTTTTTGAATGGTATCTGCTACAGGATATAAACGTTCTCCTCTTGCTGCTGCAGTTACAACTGCTTTTTTAATATTCATGTAAACTATTTTTGAATTGATTTAGTTAGTTAATAAACAATCGATTGATTAAAAATATAGATAAGTTTAATATAAATTACAAATCACCACAAACTTCTTTTTCTACTACTTCTTCCACCTAAACCTAATGCTCCTAAAAGACTTCTTGTAATCATGGTTGCTGCTGTTCTGCCCACTTGTTTTACAATGGGATTATCAAAAAAGCTTTCGGCTTCTTTATTGCTAGCATTTTCTTTTTTTCGTTCCTCAATTTCTTGTGTTTGTTCTGCTGCAATAGTTAATTTTTGTGTCAATATTTCATAAGCACTATGGCTATCAATTGGTTGATTGTATTTTTTTGCTAGCTTACTATTGGCAATCAGTTGGTTTATTTCTGAGTCAGTCAAAACATCCATTCTACTTTTGGGCGGACAAAGCATGGTATGAACCAATGGTGTTGGAATTCCTTTCTCGTTTAATAAAGTAATTAATGCCTCACCAATTCCTAGTTGGGTTAGTAATTCATCGGTTTGGTAAAATTCCGTTTCTGGAAAATTTTCTGCCGCCTGCTTAATGGTTTTTCTATCAGCAGCGGTAAACGCACGTAATGCATGTTGCACCTTAAAGCCCAATTGTCCTAAAATTGCTGCAGGCACATCTTGTGGGTTTTGTGTACAAAAGAAAATGCCAATTCCTTTACTACGTATCAACTTTATAACCGTCTCAATTTGTTGTAGCAAAGCATCACTTGCTTCGTTAAAAATTAAGTGAGCTTCATCTATAAACAAGACCAATTTGGGTTTGTCTAAATCGCCTTCTTCTGGACAAACAGCATACAGTTCTGCCAAAAGTTGTAACATAAATGTTGAAAAAAGTTTTGGTCTATCTTGCATGTCTGTTACACGTAACACATGAATCATTCCTCTTCCATCATCACTAATTCTTAACAAATCTTCTACCTCAAAACTCTTTTCACCAAAAAACACATCAGCACCTTGTTGTTGTAATTCTATTACCTTTCTCAGAATTGTTCCTGTACTTGTGGTAGAAATTTTACCATACAATTTTTCCATTTCTGCCTTTCCTTCATCAGCAATAAATTGTAGTACTTTAATAAAATCTTTCAGGTCGAGCAAAGGCATTTTTTGATCGTCGCAATATTTAAAAATCATGGCTACCAATCCACCTTGTGTATCATTTAACCCTAAAATTTTACTCAATAAAACAGGTCCAAATTCTGAAACGGTTGCCCTTAAACGAACGCCTGGTTGATTGCTAATGGTTAACAATTCTGCTGGAAAAGCAGTAGGTGCATATTGAATATTGAGTTGCTTACATCTATCAATAATTTTTTCGTTTGCAGATCCTGAAGCGGCTATTCCACTTAAATCGCCTTTAATATCCATCATCAATACAGGCACACTATTATCGCTCAACAATTCGCTTATCATTTGTAGCGTTTTTGTTTTTCCTGTTCCTGTAGCTCCTGCAATTAAACCATGTCTATTCAGCGTTTTTAAAGGAATAAAAACATCTGCACCAGTTACTATTTCACCATTAAACATGGCTACTCCTATTTTTGCTTTTTCTCCTTTAAATTGATACCCATTTTGTACCAATTGCTGCAATTGTTCTGTTGTTGGCATGGTGCTTTTTGGGTTGAAAGTTATAAGAAAAATGTTTGGCAGCAAAAGCTGTTGTATAAATTCAATATTTTTCATTTTATTTGGAATTTTATACATAAATAATTGATGTTTGAGTTGATGTGTTGAACTAACTCCTTTTAAAAACCAACATTTTCTATGAAAAGAATCATGATACTTTTTACGGTTGTATGCATGATGATTATTTGGTGTATGAATAGTGCTTTTTTTGCACCACCAAAAATGTCGAAAGCACAATTGGGAAGATTATTGTTTAGTGAAAAAATTTTATCAAAAAACAGAACCATTAGCTGTGCATCTTGCCATATTCCAAAATTTGGATTTGCAGATACAACAGCTTTGAGTAAAGGCATAGATGGAAATTTAACGAGTAGAAATACACCTTCTGTTTTAAACATGAAGAATAGACCTTATTTTTTTTGGGATGGAAGGGCAGAAACACTTGAAGAGCAATCTTTACAACCCATTCAACACCCTAAAGAAATGGGTTTACCAATTAAAGAGGCAGTAAAAAGATTAAATGAAAATGCTACTTATAGGCGTTTATTTATGCAGGTATTTAACGAATTGCCCAATGCAAAAAACTTATCTGTAGCCTTTGCTGCATTTGAAAATACCTTAGAAACGGGAAACAGTAAATTTGATGATTCAGTAGATGACAAAGTAGTTTTATCAGCTTCGGAAGAAAGAGGTAGACTGTTATTTATTGGTTCAAAAGCAAAATGTTTTAATTGCCATAGAGGAGAAGATTTTACCAATGATGAATTTAGAAATATTGGCTTATTTGATGGACAAACGCTAAACGATTCTGGAAGATTTTTAATAACAAGAGAGCCAAGTGATTTGGGGAAATTTAAAGTGCCTGGCTTAAGAAATGTGGGTATTACTGCTCCTTACATGCACAACGGTATGTTTAACACTTTAGAACAAGTGATAGAATATTATAACAATCCGGAAGCTTTTGTTGGTTATCCAAAAAATATAGATGCAGATTTAGCTATTCCTTTAAGATTAACAAAACAAGAAAAGGCAGACTTAGTAGCTTTTTTACATACACTTACTGATAAAAAATATATTAAAAAATAGGATTCGTGTAATTTTAATATGGAAACGTTAAACAAGTTGATTATCAATTGATATTTTTTTACTAAGTTCACAACATCAGAAATTAAACTAAACTGCTACTATGAAAAAGATGGATTCTTTTGTGTGGAGTGATGCATGTGAGCCACACAAAATGCGTACAAAAGAAATTATTACAGAACATCCAGAAATTAGAAATTTAATTGGACGAAACCCTTACACATTTTTGGTAATTGTGTTCTGTGTTTCTTTACAAATTGTATTGGCTTATTATTTACAAGACAAAAGTTGGTGGCTTGTATTTGGTGCAGCTTATTTAATTGGTGCATTTGCTTGCCACACTTTGTTTGTATGCATACACGAATGTGCTCACAACTTAGTGTTTAAAAAAAGATACATGAATACCATTGCAGCCATTATTGCTAATTTGCCAATGGTGTTACCAAGTGCTGTATCGTTTCAGAAATACCATATTAAACACCATTCATTTCAAGGAGTTGAAGAATTAGATGGTGATATGCCTTACCGTTGGGAAGCCAAACTAATTAATAATTCTGCATTGGGAAAAGCGATTTGGCTGCTGTTATATCCTTTGTTTCAAATGCTTAGACCAGCAAGATTAAAAGAGATTTCTTTGTTTGATACTTGGACAATCGTTAACATTATTGTAGAAGTAACCTTTATGGGATTTTTGTTTTACTTCTTAGGAATAAAATCGTTGATTTTTTTATTGGCTAGTTTTTTCTTTTCAGTAGGCTTGCATCCACTTGGTGCAAGATGGGTACAGGAACATTATTTAACACATGGAGAACAAGAAACTAAGAGTTATTATGGTCCATTAAATACTATTAATTTAAATGTAGGCTATCATAACGAGCATCATGATTTTCCTTCTATTCCTTGGAATAATTTACCAAAACTAAAAGCAATTGGTGGTCATTACTATGATTCTTTACATCATCATACATCTTATACAGTTTTACTGTTTCGCTTTTTATTCGATAAAGAAATGTCTGTATTTTCTAGAATTGCAAGAGCAAATAGAGGCAAAACGAAATTGAACGATATGGATATGTATTGTGCAGATAAATCGAAAGTTTTGTTGAGTAAAGAAATTACGGTTTAATAAGACATCAATTGGAAAAGTAACTTCACTCATGACATTACTTAAAAAAAATGCTGACTTAAATAAGCCAGCATTTTTTATTTAAATTCTAAGAAGTGTTTATTAATATCCTTGATTTTGCTTTAAAAATCCTGGCAAATTAGAAGCACCATCTAAAGCAGTTTGAGGAATAGGGAAAATACGTTTGTTTTTATCAGTATTTGTTTTTTCTGTCCAAGCACTTTCATATTTACCAAAACGTATTAAATCGGTTCTTCTGTGCATTTCCCAATACAATTCAAAACCCCTTTCTCGTAGGAGAATGTCTAAATTCAAAGAAGTTAGTGCTGGTGCTTTAATTATTCCATTTGCTCTTGTTGCACGTAAAATATTTACATCTGCAAGGGCACCTGCAACATCATTTTTTCGAAGTTTTGCCTCAGCTCTCATTAAATAAACATCTGCCAACCTAACAATTGCAATATCTGCCTCACCTGCATTTCTGCCTGTGTTAGATTTGCTACTAAATTCATATTTTTCAACCCTAAATCCTGTACTATAATCGCTACCTGCTGTTGTAAAATCAATTTGTTCTGTAAAAATTACAGGCTGTGTAGGTCTACTTCTTGTTACGTTGTACAATTTTGCAACTTTAAATCTTCCATCTGCACATTTTACAAAAGCACCACTTTGTCTAATTAATCCATATTGTTGCCCTCTTAAAATACCCCTATTAATTTTAAAGTCTGCCCCATTCATACATGTATCATCTGCTTGCACAATTAGATTTAATTTTGTAAATCTAGGATCAGCATTCGCTGGATCTATTGGAGCGTATGCATTTACCCAAGTACGATAAAAGTCTGGTGTAATTCCAGGTCCATCGGTACCATTTGCATTAGGAAAAGCAACAAGAGGAAATTGATCGCCTGATAATGAAAAATAAGCTAATCTATTGTGACCATTTAAATCTGCTCTTTGATCTACAGCAAAAATTAATTCCTTATTGCTGTTGTTATCGTTGTTAAAAATAGAGAAATAATCGCTAGATAAACTGTAGGTATTTGAACTGATTATTTTATTAGAATAATCAATTACTTTATCCATATCAGCTGCTGTAAAATCATGTGTATTGGCATATCTATCTCTATAAACAGGAGCATTTAAATAAAGCCTTGCTAACAAACCCCAAACGGCTGCTTTGGTAATTCTTCCAGGACCATTTGTTGTACTTAAACTTGGTTCAACAGCCAATAACTCATTTGCAATGTAGTTAACAGCATCTTGGCCTCTTACAATAACAGAAAAATCGTTTGGTTTTTCTTTTATGAAAGTAATATTAAACATATCTAACAACAAGAGGTTATAATATGCTCTAAGTGCTCTTGCTTCAGCTATATATAATTTAGCATTTGCATCATTATTAGTTGGTAAAGCATTAATTGCGATTACTGCTCTAGCAATGCTTTGTACTAAATTATTCCAAGTACTTCTAACATTTGGATCAGTACTTGTAGTTTCATGTTTGTGTAGAGAAATATAAATACCATTATCTCCCCAATCAGTTCCACCTCTGTAAGGCAAAATAGCTTCATCTGTTGAAATTTCTTGTAATGCAAAATAATTGGTATGCGTAAAAATAGTAGGCAAGAGAGCATATACAGGTGCAATTAAACCATCAGCAATTTGCTTATCAGTTTGACCAGTTATAGACGATTCATCTAAAATGTTTTCGGTTAGTTTAGTACAACTAGATATTGCTACCGAAGACGCAATAAGTGCAATTAAAATATTCTTCTTCATAATTATTTTTTTAATTAAAATGTAACTTGTAATCCAACAATAAAGGAACGAGCTTTAGGATAACTTAAATAATCAATACCATAAGATAAAATACCATTAATTTGACGGTCTACATTTACCTCAGGATCGTATCCATCGTATTGGGTAATCACAAATAAATTTTGTCCAGTAATTGAAAATCTTGCGTTAGAAATCCATTTGCTAATTTTAGTTTTCTTCACATCTAAATTATATCCAACACTTAAATTATTAAGTCTTAAAAAAGAACCATTTTTTAAGTAACGTGTACTAATTGGTGCTGCATTACTTGTAGATTCGTTAGCATATTGTAATGCTTCTTTCGTTGTATTTAACCCTTTGAATAATCGAACTTTATAAAAATTAGCGTTAGCAGTATTATCATAGATTTTGTTACCTGCAATACCATTAAAATTAACAGCAAAATCGAATTGCTTGTAAGACATATTGGCAAAAAAATTGTAAAGTGTATTTGGCAATGCAGAACCAGCTGTAATACGATCTTTATCAGAAACTATTCCATCGCCATCAATATCTCTATAAACAGATAAGCCGCTTGCGTTTAAACCAATAAACTCTTGTAGATAAAAAGTACCAATTGGTTGGTTATTAATATAGCCATTAATAGTAGCTGATGTTAAACCTGACCCTGATGCAGAACCAGATGGTATAACTGAGTATGGTGAATTTTTTACAATATTTTTAAGAAGTGTTAAATTGGCTCCAACTGTATATGTAAAAGATTTTTTTGATGCAGTGTACGCCAATTCTAATTCGAAACCATTGTTATTTATCTTCATGTCTTTTACATTTGTCCAAACGCTTCCCGCTGGCTGAATTGGATCGGCAGGAACAACCTCTAATAATATATTGTCTGAAACTTTATTAAATACATCTATCGAACCAGATAATTTTCCTTTAAGTAGCGTAAAATCTAACCCAACATTGATTTGTTTAGAAACTTCCCATTGTATGTTTGGGTTTGCAATTCTGCTAAACGTAGTGCCTGCTGGATAATTTCCTGTTAATGCTAAAGGGTAACTTGTGGTTGCAGAAACACTTGAATTGTACAAGGCTTGTGTAATTTTTGATGGAATTTCTTGGTTTCCTGTTAAACCCCAACCAGCTCTTAATTTCAAATTATCAAATACTTTTTTACCTATAAAAGTTTCTTCAGTCAGTATCCAACCTGCTGAGAACGATGGAAAAAATCCATACTTATTATTGCCTCCAAATTTGGTTGAACCATCTGCTCTAAAATTGGCTGTTATTAAATATTTACCTCTATAACCGTAATTAACATTTCCAAAGAAAGATTGTAATTCATTTTCTACTGCATAACCGCCTGGTCTATTATTCGCTAAAGTTAAATCTTGCCCTAAGCTTGGATTATTGATGGGTTGAACCGAAGAAATTGGGAAACGATTGATACTAAAGCTACTACCCTTTAACTTTATTTGTTGGTATGAATGACCTGCTAATGCAGAAAAACTGTGATCTTTTACATTTATAGTATAACTTAAATAATTTTCAATTAACTGATTATAGTTTGAAGTATTGATAACGTCTAATCTTCCTTCTCTAAAAGGTAATGTGCTTGGTAAGCTTTGAATTTCTCGAACAGCATTAGAAATATCTACTCCAAAATTTATCTTATATTCTAATCCTTTCATTATTTTATATGATGGCGTAATACTACCAATAACTCTATTAATTTTTGTATAGTCTTGGTCTAATTCTAACGTTACTAAAGGATTACTAATATCAACATATCTAGCTGGCTTTCCAACGCTATCAAAAGCGGCATAAGTAGGATTATTAGAAATAGCATCTCCTATTAAACTTGCAACTGGTGGTCTTAAATTATATGTATGCGATGTATTTAAATTTAGTTGTAAGGTGAGTTTATTGTCTAATAACTTTTGAGTAACATTGAATCTTGCATTATACCTATTTAAATCGTTTTTCTTAATGATGCCTTCTTGCTTTTGCATGTTTAGAGCAGCGTAATAAGTAAGTTTTTCGGCACCCCCACTTAACGAAATATTATGTTCTACCGATGTAGCATTTTTTGTAATCACATCTTGCCAATCTGTAGAAGCTCCTTTATCTACAAGTGTTCCATTCATTTTACCTATCTCAGACTTGTATTGCTCGGCTGTAAACACAGGTAATTTTCTTGCAATTTTAGAATTAGTAATATTGGTAGAATAATTTAAAATAGAAGTTCCAACCTTACCCTTTTTTGTTGTTATAATTATTACTCCATTAGCACCTCTTGCTCCATAAATTGCTGTTGCAGAAGCATCTTTTAACACATCTATAGATTCTATATCTTGAGGATTAATAAAAGAAAGGGGATTACCTGCACCTCCTGTACCTGAGTTATCTAAAGGCAAACCATCTATTACAAATAATGGTGTACTTCCAGAACGAACACCACCAGGGCCCCTTACACTTATACTAATTGCTGCACCTGGCTCTCCTGTTGATGAAGTTACATTTATACCTGCTACTTTACCTTGTATTAATTGTTCAGGAGAACTAATAATTCCTTTATTAAAAGATTCACTTTTAACAGATTTTGCCGAAACCGTTAAATCTCTTTTAGCCTTGGTACCATATCCTACAACAACAACATCTTGTAAATTAGATGTGGTGGGCTTCATTACCACATCAATTGTTTTGTTTAGTAAAACCTCAACCTCAACAGAAGAGAAACCAATACATGTAAATACAAGTTTTTCATTCGGCTTGTTAATTGTAATTTCATACATTCCTTCTTTGTTAGTAGTTACTTTTGTACTTGTACCTTTTACAACTACCAATACCCCTTGTATAGGCATATTTTCAGCATCTGTAACTCTTCCTTTTACAGTGTTAGTTTGGGTGTAATAATTTGTTACATGAAAATGTTTGTATTCTTTTGAAAATGCACAATAGGCGGTTGTAAACATTAAATACAGCACAAGAATACATTTAAGAATTAGTGGTGATTTCATTACTTCTTTAAGAATTAGATTTGGTAAATAAAGTCAAAAGTATCTGCTACAACGAGTTGGTAAATTGCCTTTACTTTTTATTAACCATAACTTGTTTATTTGTTAAAAGAAAGATAACGTTCTATTAAAATTGCAGCAATGAAATACAGGTAATTTGCTTCCTTATTAAATAAAAGATGAAAAAAAAATTAGTTGTTCTCTTTATTTCTTTTTGTATTTGCATATCAAGCATTTCTTCACAAATAATTGATGCGAAAGAGAACCTATTTGTTCGGAAACATTCTCATAATGATTATAGTAGAAACAATGCTTTTTACAATGCACATGACAATGGTTTTCAATCAATAGAAGCAGATATTATTTTAGATAATCATCAACTTTATGTTGCACACAGTACTAAAGAAATAGTAAAAGATAGAACGCTTGAAAATCTTTATTTGAAACCAATTGAAAAAATTATTAATCAAAACAATGGAATGTTTTACGCTAAAGATTCGTTTCAATTAATGATAGATATAAAAACAGAAGCTGTTAGTACTTTACAAGAACTCATTCAATTACTTAGTCATCATCAAAACATTATAAAATGTAAAAATTTAAAAATTGTAATTAGTGGTAATAGACCTTCTATTCATACATACCACCAATACCCTGCATACATTTTTTTTGATGGAAATATTGAGGAAGAATATTCTCAAGAAATTTTAAATCGAATAGCTATGATAAGTGGCAACTTCGAACGATTTTCTAAATGGAATGGAGTTGGAACAATGTCTTTAACAGATAAAAAAATGGTGGAAGCCAAAATTAAGCAAGTACACAACCTGAATAAACCTGTAAGATTTTGGAACGCACCTGACCAGCCTAATGCTTGGAAAATGTTTATAGAATTAGGTGTAAATTTTATTAATACCGATAAAGTAGAAGCCCTAAATAACTACTTAAAGAATTATGAATTTACCAAGTTACAGTTACACGATTCTACCAATGTTTTAATGCCATATAATAGAATCATAAAAAGTGCAGGAAAAGTAGTTTACTATGGAGATTCATCTTTAGAAAATCATGCATTAGATGTTGCTAATTTATCTTCCAAAAACCATGAGGTGGTTATCGAAGATAGATATGGAATTGCAATTGCAAACACACAAACAGCAAAAATTATTGATAGATTTGGTTATCTACATCATCAAGAATTTAAAAATATAATCAATACATATTCTGGTGTTAAAACATTTGTATATCAACAAAAAAAATTGATTCTTTGGTCTGCTGCACAGAGAAATGGAAGCGAAGCATATTTAATATATGCGGAATGGGATGGTAAAATTAAGAATGTAAATAAAATTACGTTTCAAAACGAAAAACCTGCTTCCAATGCAATACCCAATGATATATGTATTGCCATTGAGCAAAACATTCCATATATATACCTAGTATTAAATGGTAATAATGAATTATTAAAAATTAGATGGACTGATAAAAAAGTTATTTGGAAATGTAGAACTGGTGTTGCACCATATGGTATAGCAAAGGCACAGAAAAAATTATACGTAACAAATTGGGCTGGCTATACAGTTACAGATACTACAAAAGATTATGCAGGTGTACCATGGGGTAAGGCATATACGTCTACAGAAACAGGTGCAACAACAACGGGTTCAGTTACTGTAATTGATGAAAATGGAAACGCAGTAAATGAGATAAATGTAGGTTTGCACCCTACAGCAATTATTAGTAGTAAAAATGAGCAATACATTTATGTTTGTAATAGCTCTAGCGATTACATATCTGTAATTGATACAAAAAACAACAAGGTGGTTGAAAAAATTTATACAGGAATATTTAATAAAAAATTCTATAAAGAAGGAAGTAGTCCAAATGCACTAACCTTAGATCCAGCTAATGAAAAATTGTATGTTTCTAATGGCTTAGACAATGCTATTGCAGTTATCCAAATTCGTAATAAAAAAGTAAATGAACTCGAAAATTATAAGTCTAGTGTTCTAGGTTTTATTCCTTCTGAAGCTTATCCTGGTGGACTTACCATTCAAAACAATAAAATTGTAGTAGCCAACATTGAATCTACAGGTGCTAATATCATAAACAAAAGAAAAAAAGCAAGATCGATACATGAACAATTAGCATCTGTAAGTATTATTCCAATTCCAACGACACAAAAACTACGGTCTTTTTCTTTACTAGCTTATGAGCAGAATTTAATAAAAAGAATGGAGACAACTGAATTACCCAAAAGAAGCAATGTATCTCCAAAACCAATGCCTGAAAGAATTGGTGAGCCATCGGTATTTAAGCACGTAGTTTACATTATTAAAGAAAATAAAACATACGATCAAGTTTTTGGAGATATGAAAAAAGGAAGAGGCGATAGCACACTTTGTGTATTTGGAAGAAATATTACGCCAAATATGCATGCAATTGCTGATAAATATGGTTGGATGGATAACTATTATGCCTCTGGAAAATCTAGTGCAGAAGGACATCAGTGGACAGATGCTGGTATAGTATCGGATTATGTTGAAAAAAATGTTAGGGCTTGGCTAAGGAGTTATCCTCATAGACAAGAAGATGCATTAGTATATAATAAAACAGGTTTTATATGGAATCATGCAGCTAATTATGGAAAAACAGTTAGAATATACGGAGAAGCTTGCAAAACCATTTACGATGAACAACTTAAATGGAAAGATTTCTATAATTTCTATATAAATAAAAAAACGCCTAATTGGTACAATACTACCACTATAAAGCCAATCAAAAAATGGATATCACCTACTTTTCCTGACTGTGATAACATGGTATTTAACGATCAGTTAAGGGCAGATGTTTTTATAAAAGAATGGGAAGAATTTGAGCAAAAAAATACACTTCCACAATTGATGATACTTTCTTTGCCAAACGACCATACTGCTGGCACATCACCTGGTTGGCCAACACCAAATGCAATGGTTGCTGATAATGATTTGGCTGTTGGAAGAATTATTGAGAAAATTACAACAAGTAGGTTTTGGGATTCAACGGTAGTATTTATTACACAAGACGATTCTCAAAGTGGCTGGGATCATATTTCTGCATATAGAACTATTGGTTTAGTATTAAGTCCTTATTCGAATAAACAAGTAGTTACTACTCACTACAATCAAACCTCAATGTTAAGAAGTATAGAACAAATTTTGGGTATTCCACCCATGCATATTATTGATGCAACAGCAGAACCAATGTTTGATTGTTTTACAACTACAAAAAATATAGAATCATATAAACATTTGCCAAGTAATGTACAATTAGATGAAATGAATAAACCTTTAACTGCTTTAAAAGGAATTGAAAAAAAATATGCTTTAGAATCGCTTGAAGAATTATTTAATGAAGTAGATGGTGGTAAAGATGATGGAATGAACCGAATAATTTGGCATTATGCAAAAGGAAACAAACCTTATCCATTCATTAAAAAATAAATTACATTTGATTATAAACAAAATTTGCGAATGTAGTATCCCCTTCACTAAAATAAACTCGTCTATTTTCTTTATCTTTTAATTCTAATTCACCATTCATTGAAAATTTTATCTCAACAAATTTGTATCCTGTTTCAATAGTAAAAGTGGTGGTATAAATAGAATCTTTTACAACTGCATACATTGGATAATCTTTTCGCCAACTCAATGGTTTCCCATTTCCCCTAATTCCTACACTATCTATTTTTTGTTGAATATGTGCTGTATTTACTTGCACTACCACTACCCTTTTATATTTTTTTTGAACACAACTTACTATACTAATGAAACAAATAATTAAGCCGAT
>Ga0114938_1000309_pt1 | contig 39150 bp, 39 predicted proteins | sample AshMeaBigSpring_FD_88675 | JGI IMG/M metagenome (GOLD analysis project Ga0114938, IMG submission 88675) | Groundwater microbial communities from Big Spring, Nevada to study Microbial Dark Matter (Phase II) - Ash Meadows Big Spring | ecosystem: Environmental > Aquatic > Deep subsurface >... | reverse complement strand
TTGCAGGGCTGCGCTTGCGCTCCGGTACCTGGCTGGCAGGTTATTATTGCATTTTGATCTTTTCTATTAGGATGAACCTGCCCTCCAGGTACAAACCCTTACAATCCCTATCGCATATACAATTTAGCGGCTAAACAAAGACAGTACTTTATCAAATTAGGATGTGTAATTGTCGCATGCTAAAGAGTTATAACTGGGTTTAATATTCTGTTTTGTTAATATCGAAGTGCGAGCTATCTTACCTTACTCGCATTTCTATGCAACGTACTTTGTCGAAGAAAATGGTTAATGCCGGCTCTATCAATGGCTTTATTAGTTATTGAGCAAGCCCTACATTACAATTTTAGGAATAAACTGCTGTAGATTAATAGTTGATGATGATGGCGGTGGTTCTTCTATTGCAAAAAAAAGCTCCCATCTAGGATGAGAGCCTTATGCAATAGGAAGGGGGAGAAATTATTTACCTCCACCCATTTTCTTTTTCTTTTCTTCTTTAATGACCTCTGGTGTTTTAGGTTTGCTATCTCCACCCATTTTATCTGTTTTTGGATTTGTGGGGGCGGGTTTAGCTTCTACAGGCTTAGGTGCTGGAGTCGGTGCGGGTTTAGCAGTTGGTTTTGTAGCCGGCTTAGCTGCCACAGTAGGTTTAGTTTCGGGGAGTAAAGCCGCAGCGGCTAATGCTTCGTCGTGGGCTTTTACAGCGCTTTCTATGCGACTATTGCAGGCAGTTTCTACAGCAGCTCTGATACTATCTATCTTAGTAACTACTGTTTTTTCGATGCGCTCGTCCTGTTGTTTTTTTAGTTCTTCCCAGTTTTTACACCCGGCGAGAAAGATTATACCCGCAGCAACAGCGAGAGAAAATATTGATTTTTTCATTTAATTTCTGATTTTCTGGTTTGATTAAAAAATGGGATTACTTTTTGCCGCTTTTTTTGAGCGCCGCAGCCTCGGCTTTTCTGATAGAATCCTGAACGGCTAATTCCCTCATCTTACTGGCGATTTTTACATCGCAAGTTCTATTTACCTCGTCCACAATAGCAGTAGCACGAGCACTCACGGTAGAATCAATGGCCATTTTTTCGCCAGCAGGATCTAATACCTTCACTTTTGGTTTACAACTAGCCAAGCTCAAGAAAAGAGCCAGTGGCAGTGTAGCATAGAAAATTTTACGCATAAAAAATATTTTTTATTAAATAATGGCACAAAAATAATGAATAGTGCACAAATTATCGTATGTTTATGGCGAAATTCCATTTTTTTTTCAAATCAGATGACTTCGGGTAAAATGTGTCGTCTCAGAGAAGGAGAAATTGGCATTTTTAGGCAAAAGAGAGCCAATGATAGGACAATAATCCACTTTTTTTTGAAGGAAGTCAAAAAAAAATATAAAATGTCTTTGTAGTTCGGAAAACTCTTCCTACATTTGCAAGAATTTATTGTCTAAATACCCAAAATGTCTCCAAAAGATTCAATAAAAAAGGTAGATTGGCAAAAAAGGCCTGATTTTTGTTTAATTTTTTTTTGATTATTATAAAAAGGTAACCTTATGTTTAGAAAAGATCATTTACTTCTATCCTTATTCCTAATGCTTTTTACAGGGGTATCCTTATTTGCTCAGGATTCTGGGGCTACTACAGACGATGCAGGCTCCAGTAAGGGGTCTAAATTGGATGAGTACCCCTACCCTGATGTAAGGACCGAGGAATGGAAACAATACGTGCGTAAGAAAAAGCACGATCAGCAGGACAAGTTCCTGGACAGAAATTACACCCATCCTGCCGCTCCCAAGCACATGTGGGAATTGGGTTTAGATTTTGGTGGACTGCGCGTGAGCGGAGACATTAATTCTCAAAATCTGAAAAGTGCTATCCCATTTCCGGGATTTGGATTAGGCGCTCACCTTCGCAAAGCTTTTGGCTATGTGTTTTCGGCCAGATTATCTGCTTGGGGTGGAAGAACCCAAGGCTTTAACTGGAGAGGAACGCATGGATGGAGCGGAGATTTTGATGCCAATGGCGCAACTTTTACGCATAACGGTGCCCTCGGAGGAGATGCCAGGTACGATGAATACAATGAGGAATTTGGCCGTACTCCGAATTATTTAGGAAGAAATGGTAATGTGGTTTTCTATAATTACCAAACTAAAATCCGCAATGCTTCCTTAGAGGGTTTAGTAAATCTCAATAATATTAAATTCCATAAGCGCAGAAACTGCTGGAGCGTCCACGGTATCTTCGGGGTAGGTGCTTATGTGTTTAATACGAAAATGGATATGCTCGATGAAAACGGTGCGGAATATGATTTCTCTTCTATAAGCGCTATCGGATATGATACAGATGAGACCCGCAAGGAAGTAAAGGAAGCTTTGCGCGATCTTACAGATGGCACCTTCGAATCGCAGGCTCAGTTTAATCGCGATGACTACTGGTTCTTCGGGATGGAGCGCAAAAACAATCACCCCTGGACATTCCGTCCTAATTTTGATGTGGGACTCGGTTTCCAAATGAAACTGAGCCGCCGTATAAATCTGGGTGTAGAATCTAAAGTTTACTTCGGAGATGAGGACTTATTAGATGGCCAGGAATGGCAGGAGTGGGGAGCTCAAACCAAGGACTGGGATCGCCCGATATTTACCCATGCTTCTTTAAACTTCAATTTAGGTGGAAAGAATACCGTAGAGCCGCTTTGGTGGATGAATCCATTGGATTATGCTTACGAAGAATTAGATAACAAGCCCTGCTGCGACGATCTTAAACTTCCAGACTTAGCCGACGATGATAACGATGGTGTGCCTAATCAGTTTGATGTAGAGCCTAATAGCCGCGAAGACTGTCCGGTAGATACAAAAGGTCGTATGCTCGATTCTGATGGTGATGGTATCCTCGATTGTGACGATTGCCAGCCTTATACACCTAAGCATCTAATCACGAAGATTAATGACTGTGGAGCCGCTTTTGATAATTGCTGCGACTCTTTAGGTAAATTAATAAAAGATTTAATGAACCGTCCGGTAGAAGTAGCTAAAGCGCCTTGTGATGATTCTATGTTGCCAAACGTACTGTTTGACCTCGGTTCATCTAAAGTGAAAAAAGAATTTAGTGGGCAGCTACAATCGGTAGCCAATTATCTGATGCAGAATCCGGGTGTTACCCTCTGTGTAATAGGATATACAGATAATCGTGGCGATGCTCTTAAGAATAATGTACTTAGCTGGAAGCGTGCAAATAATGTAATAGAAGAACTGGTGAAGCTAGGCGTAAATCGCTCTCGCCTAAAGGTTCAATACCGCGGAGAAGACAATCCTGTAGTGGGTGGCCTCTCTGATGCAGCTTCTAAAAAAGGAATCGACGCTGAGCACGCACTAAATCGCCGTGTTGACTTCGACTGCTGTATGGAAGGACAGATGGATATGCCTATGCCAGGTGGTACTGACTGGGGAAAATAAGATAAGATAGAATAAATGATAGCAAAGCACTATGTCGTCCGATATAGTGCTTTTTTTGTTTTTACTAATTAAGAAAGATGGCGTTTTTAGTTCTCCCCTTCCCCATGCCGATACCATAATAGCCATATAACCAGACCATAATAAGGATGAATAGATCTCTTTATATAGTCTCGATGTGATCCCAATAAAATAGCCCATCTTTATAAGAAAGTTGGGCGCTTGTTTATTTTTGGATGGCAGTCATTAATGGGCTTCCAGCCAATTATCTCCCGTGCCAGCTTCGGCTATAATGGGTACTTTCATAGGAATAGCATGGGCCATTTTGTCTTTTATTAATGATATCATTTCCTCTTTCTCAGAAATATGAACATCGAAGACTAATTCGTCGTGCACCTGCAAAAGCATCCGGGATTGTAGCCCTCTTTTTTCGATTTCCTTTTGAATATTTATCATAGCCACCTTTATCATATCCGCTGCAGAACCTTGTATGGGAGAATTTATCGCATTTCTTTCGGCAAAGGATCTTACCGTACGATTAGCAGAATGGATGTCTTTAAGATAGCGTTTTCGGCCCAGTATAGTAGCGACAAAGCCATTTTTCTGTGCAGCGGCAATGCTAGTATTCATATACTCCCTAATCCGTGGATAAGTGCGAAAATACTCCTCTATAAGTGTGGCAGCTTCCCCTCGTGGGATGGCCAGCCGCTGGGCGAGCCCAAAGGCCGATATCCCATAGATGATGCCAAAATTTACCATTTTCGCCTTTCTACGCATTTCTGCATCTACGGCAGCAATATCCTGGTGATAGACCTTAGCAGCCGTAGCCGTATGAATATCCATACCATCCATAAATGCCTGTATCATAGCTTCGTCTCCGCTAAGGGCAGCTATGATGCGCAGTTCTATCTGTGAATAATCTGCTGAAAGAAGGGTGTATTCCTTATTGCGGGGGATAAAGGCTTTTCTAATTTCACGACCCCTCTCGGTGCGGATAGGTATATTCTGTAGATTCGGATTATTAGAGCTGAGACGGCCGGTGGAGGCTACAGCCTGAGCATAATTAGTATGTACTCTTCCGGTTTCTTTATTAATGAGCAATGGTAGAGAATCTATATAGGTATTCTTTAATTTATTTATCTGCCGAAATTCAAGAATGTGTGCAAGGATAGGATGAACATTTTCCAAGCCCTGAAGCGTCTCTTCATCAGTAGCGTATTGCCCAGTTTTGGTTTTTTTGCCCTGATAGGGTATATTCAGCTTTTCAAAGAGAACTTCCCCTAGCTGTTTAGGAGATTCTATATTAAAAGGGAACCCTGCCGTGGAAATAATTTTTTCTTGTAGCAAGTTAAGTTCTTTTTGCAGATGAAGGGCATATTCTTGTAGAAAGGGCAAGTCCAGTCTTATGCCTTCATATTCCATTTTACTGAGCACTTGTATGAGCGGCATTTCCACTTCCGCATAAAGCCTTACCAGATCCATTTCTTTTAGGGCAGGACAAAAGGTATGGTATAATTGTAGTGTCACATCGGCATCCTCAGCGGCATATTCTTTTATCTGAGCTAAGGGTACATCGCGCATAGATAGCTGGTTCTTGCCTTTTTTACCTATGAGGGATTCTATACTCACCGGTGTATAGCCCAGATAAGTTTCGCTGAGATAGTCCATATTATGACGGAGTTCCGGTTCCATCAGATAGTGAGCGATCATGGTATCTTCCAGGCGATTATAAATTTCTATTCCGTAATGGCGCAGCACTTGTAAGTCATATTTAATATTTTGGCCTATGAGTGTTTTCTTAGGATCCTGAAATATCGGGGAAAACAAATTTAGAAGAGCTATGGCTTCCTGCCTATCCGCTGGCAGAGGGAGGTAGTAGGCGGTGTGTGCTTCCACACAAAAGGATGCCCCTACTATTTCGCAGGTAAGGGCATCGAGCCCGGTGGTTTCCGTATCAAAGGCATAGGAGGTAGCCTTTTTAAGCAATCTAAGCAGTTCCTGATGGCGCACAGGACTGTCCATAAGATGATAGTGATGTAGGGTGTTTTCGATGGTTTTACCGGATTCGCCGGATGTAGAAATGAGAGGCTTCCCATTTCCACTCGGATCTGAAGCGGCAAAGAGGTCCATCTGCTCACCGGGAATGGCTACACCGGGGCGCGCATTATTTACCTGGTATTCTTCGCCTAAAATTCTCTTGCCCAGTGATCTAAATTCCAATTCTGCAAATAGTACCGCAAGTTTTTCGCGGTCGGGTTCTTCCATTATTAGTTTTTCCGGGACGAAATCTACTGGCACATCGAGAATAATAGTAGCTAACATCCGGGAAATAAGGGCATCCTCCCGTCCGGCTTCAATTTTTTCGCGCAGTTTACCTTTTATTTCCTCTATGTGGCTGAACAAATTATCTATATTATCATATTCTTTGAGCAGTTTGCTGGCGGTTTTTTCACCTATTCCTTTTATCCCCGGTATATTGTCCGATGCATCGCCCATGAGACCCAGTATATCTATCACCTGATCTACGCGTTCTATATCCCATTTCGCGAGAATCTCTTTTACGCCTAAGATTTCGCGGGGCTTATCTCGGCTGCCCGGTTTATACATATAGATACGATCACTTACCAGCTGGCCATAATCTTTATCCGGTGTAACCATAAATACTTCATAGCCCGCTTTTTCGGCTTTTTTAGCCAGTGTACCTACTATATCATCGGCTTCATAGCCATCCAGCTCTATGATGGGAATATTAAGCCCTTCTAAAATGCGGCGGATATAGGGCAGAGAAATCCGCAAATCTTCGGGCATCGCTTCCCTATGGGCTTTATAAAATTCATGTTCTGTGGCGCGGTGGGTAGCCGCAGGACTATCCCAGGCTACGCCCAGATGAGTGGGTTTTTCTTTCTGCAAAATATCATATAAGGTATTTGTAAAGCCCAGAATGGCAGTCGTATTTATGCCCTTAGAATTATATAAAAAATTTTCGCCCAGAGAATAAAAGGCGCGATAGATAAGGGCAAATGCATCTAACAGAAAGAGTTTTTGCATAGGAAGGGATAGGATAGGGCTTAAAAATACAATCAAAATTTAAACTATTAGAGATCCTTTTGTAACTACGCGATTTGAAAGAAAAAGCGTTGAAAAAATGCTGACCATAGGAATAAAATGAAAGAAGAAAGCTGTGCCAGCTTTCAAATAGGAAGCATAAAATAACGAATCCGGAATGGGGCTAAAAAATATTTTAACAAATGGAATTAATTCTCGTGAATTTTAGTTTACTTTGAGAATTCAATTACCAAAATAAAAGAAAATGACCAAATACATCATTTCCCTCCTTATAGTCCTGCTGCTGGCCTGGTCTGGCTGTGGCTATAACAGTTTAGTAAAATTAGATGAAGGAGTAGGTGGCCAGTGGGCCAATGTGGAAAGTGCCTATCAGCGCCGAGCCGATCTCATACCTAATCTCGTAGAAACCGTAAAAGGTTATGCCGATTTCGAAAAATCTACTTTAGTGGCCGTCACAGAAGCGAGGGCCTCAGCTACCCAAATGAAGCTGGATCCTAAGGACCTAACCCCAGAAAATATCGCTAAATTCGAAGCCGTACAAAACTCTCTGGGACAGGCTATGAGTCGTCTGCTGGTATCTATGGAGAGATATCCTGAGCTTAAAGCTAATGCAAATTTTATGGACCTACAATCCCAGCTGGAGGGAACTGAAAATCGCATCAATACCGAGCGCAATAGGTTTAATGAAGTAACCCGCGATTATAACAGTAAGCGCCGCTCTTTTCCTACTGTACTCACGGCAGGATTATTAGGATTTAAAGATAAATCATATTTTAAGGGCGTAGAGGGATCCGATAAGGCACCAGCAGTAAAATTCTGATAAACACATAAGTATCTCATAAAGCCCGCTTCCTATTAGAAGCGGGTTTTTTTATGATGAGGCACATCCTTTTAGGACAGATAAACCCAGAATTAGCATTAGTTATCTATTGCCAGAAAATTCTACTTCATATCTATTTCTGTACTCATTTTTTCTGTATTCAATGTAGTTATTACTATGTCTGCGGTAGAAAAATTCCGTGCCTCCTAGCTATTTTGTATCATTTCCTTTCATTACAAAGTCTAACGCTGATTACGGGATAATGAGATCCCCCTTCTCGCTAGTACTTCCTCCACAGGTTTGCTTCATAAACGGCACTGGAAAGAAACGCCTAATAGCTACCCCCGGCATGGTGGAGAATGGGGACAGATCGAAAGACAGAACTCACCCTTTATAGCTCAGAAGAACCGGGTATATGGAAAAGAAGGATGGCGAGTAACTAGCATATAAAAAAAGCACCCTATGAAGTAGTAAGAAGTGGTAATAGGTTAAAAATAATTAATATATTTTTGCGGGCAAAAAGGTATGTCATTCCCCATTCCACAAGTAGATTTAGATCTATTCCTACACGGCGATGCCTCGCAGCAGGAGTCATTTATTAAAAAGCTTGGCGATGCATTTGAAGAAGTGGGTTTCGTGGCGGTGGTAAATCACGGAATTTCGGCAGACATAATAGAAGAATTATATTTTAATGTAAAGAGATTCTTTGCGCTGCCTATAGAAGCCAAAGAAAAATGTGTGGTAGAAGGCACTGCCGGACAGCGAGGATATACTTCTTTTGGGAAGGAGCACGCTAAACATTCCGAAATAGCTGATTTAAAAGAATTTTTTCAATTTGGCCAAACCATAGAAGACTTAGCAGCTGATGATCCTCGTGCTCTACTATATCCCGCCAATGTAGATGTAGAAGCACTCCCCGAATTTAAAGCCCTTCTGCTAAAGGCCTATCGCGCTTTTGAAAAATCGGGCGGCAGCCTCCTTCAAGCTATAGCCCTACATCTGGGTATAGGTAAAAACTATTTCGATGATAAAATAAAAAATGGCAATAGCATACTGCGTGCCATCCATTATCCTCCCATCACTTCTGAGCCCCAAAATGCCATTAGAGCAGAACAGCACGAAGATATAAATCTCATAACCCTGCTAGTAGGTGCTTCCGCTGAGGGACTACAACTTCTCAATAAAAAAGGCGAATGGCTAGATATAACCGCCCAGCCCGGAGAGATCGTAGTAAACGTAGGAGATATGCTCCAGCGCCTTACAAATAACAAGCTCCGTAGTACTACCCACCGGGTAGTAAACCCATCACGCGAAATGTGGCATACCAGCCGGTTTTCTATTCCATTTTTTCTACACCCTGTGTCATCTATGGACCTTAGCTGCCTAGCAGACTGTGTAGATGCTTCCCATCCTCTCGCCTATAAACCCATTACCGCCGGTGAATATCTGGATGAGCGCCTGAAGGAGATAGGACTAAAAAAATAATCCCTTTGGCTGAAAATGGCCGAAAAGGAGCCTCATCAACTCTCCTATTAATAAAGGTAAAATAATAACTAAAACTGCCCTTTCGGGTGAGTGATGTCTTTGATCGGTGCTAAAGGCTCGCCCTTATAATAAAATGTAAAAATAGAATAGAATGGCAGTGGCGCAGAGGCTATAAGTTGTAGCTAAGGGAGCTAGCCAGCAGAGCAAGGAAGGGGGCTGGGAAAGATTCTCAAAGGATTTCTATGAAGCAGAAAAATTAATAATGGGCGTATAGAGGTGGCTTATGAAAAATTATGTTAGCTGCAGGTATTCCTACCCACGACAGGTGGAGCTACTTTATAACATCATCACGATACGGAAGGAATCATTTTTCGCCTAATTACTCTAGAACTCTTATAGAAAGATAGTTGTTATTAAATCTCAGAAACAGTTCTTCGCGATAGGGGGCGCAGCGGTTATCCTTTTTATGAGAGAAAGGATGGGGAAATAATAAGGGCTCTCATAAAAAGATAATAGCGAAGCACCCGGGCCCCGCCAGACTGGCCGGAGCTATCCGAAAAAGGAAAGCCGGAAGGAGGCTAATGTCGGCAAAAAAAAATTAGCTCTGCGGGGCATCGCTCCCATCTCATCAGAAAAATAGAATATCCTTAAAAGAGGAATAGGCTATCTATACCGCCGGAGGCTCATCTGATGGCGGAAGGATGGTATGATGGGTAGTATGTGTGGGTGGCAGGCGGTCTGTATCTTTGCGAAAGAAAAAATACCAAGCCAAAAAAGCCGCCGCCGCAGGCAATAGAATCCAGACAGAAATAAAAATATTCATTTTTTTATGGGTCTCAGACACCAAAACTACGCTAAACTATCATCTAAAAGTAAAATAAGCAGTTAATAAAGATTTTTTTGGGCAAGGATTTGTCATGTTTTTCAAAAAAACCGTATGTTGCGCCTGAATTTATTAAAAATCAAATTATAACAATTATGGCTCAAGCAAGCAAGAAAAACAGTGGATTCGACCTGAGTAGTCTGATAATCCCTATTGCCCTGATCGTTTCACTTCTTTTGTATATTTTTGTTTTTGGGAATCCGGAAAATTTTAAGGATGCTACGAAACACGAACCTAAGCCTGGAAATTTTATGGGCTTAATTTATCTGGGAGGATGGATCGTACCCCTTCTTATGACGATGTTTATAACCACCGTAGCATATAGCATAGAGCGTTTTATAACGATAGGAAGAGCGAAGGGCAGCGGATCATTAGATAATTTTTTGCGCAATGTGAAGAGTAAATTAAGTGGAAATGATATTTCTGGGGCTATAAATGAATGTTCTAAGCAAAAAGGGTCGGTAGCAAATGTGGTATTAGCCGGATTGCACAAGTATTCGGAGATGGAGAGCAATACGGCACTCACTACAGAGCAAAAGGTATTAAATATTAATAAGGAAATCGAAGAAGCTACTACCCTGGAGCTGCCTACGCTGGAAAAGAATCTGCCCATTTTAGCCACTATCGCCTCAGTGGCCACCTTAGTAGCCCTATTGGGTACGGTATTAGGTATGATTCGGGCATTCCAGGCGATGGCAGTGGCTGGCACCCCAGATCCTACCAAGCTTTCGGCTGGTATCTCAGAAGCGCTTATAAATACCGCCATAGGCATCGGTACTTCCGCCGTAGCGGTTATTATGTATAATATTTTTACCAGCAAAATAGATAAGCTCACCTATGGAATAGATGAAATAGGTTTTAGCATAGCCCAAACTTTTGCCGGCAGAAAGCACTAAAATAAATTTCAATGCCAGCAATTAAAATTCCTAGGAAAAGCACCATCATAGATATGACGGCTATGTGTGATGTATCCTTTCTCTTGCTCACTTTCTTTATTCTCACCGCAAAATTTAATGATGAACAGAGTGTAATTATAGATGTGCCTGCGGCTAGATCTGAGATAAAGATAGATGAGCCCCTGCTCCTATCTGTAGATAAAGAGGGAAAAGTATATTTCACCGCGCCTAAAGGAGCTATGCGTACGAAAACCCTAGATAAACTGATAGAGCGATACGGTGAAAAATATCCCCAGCTAAAGGAGCTTAATGATGTTCAAAAAGCCAAATTTCTGGATATAGAAATGGTGGGATTTCCCATAGAAAACCTTCCAGAGGTACTGAATTTTACAAAGGAGCAGATGACCAGTTTTAAAAAGTCTATGCCGGGTATCCCTATGGACACCATTCAAAACCAGCTAGGTGCCTGGTTAATGGCTGGCCGATACGCCGATCCTGAACAGCGCATAGCCATAAAAGGCGATAAAATATCAAATATAGATGCTGTACAGGATGTGATAAAAACCCTCACCAGAAATGATGTGCACCGTTTTAATCTTATCACCACACTGGAAGGAGCAAACCGTTAACCGTATTTTTTAATAATTTAATAAAGTAAAAGCAAATGGCTGAAATTAGTCAAGGCGGTGGCGGTGGCCATCACGGCGAAGGCAAGGTCAGGACCAAGAAGCTCTCTACCAGAGTGGATCTTACCCCGATGGTGGATCTGGCTTTCCTGCTTATCACTTTCTTTATGCTTACCACTACGCTTAAAAAACCTCAAGCGATGGAGCTCAATATGCCTAAAGAAGAGAAAATAGATGAAGATAAACAAGAAATAGCAGACTGCCAAGTGATGCACATCATACTGGATACCCTGGACAGGGTAATGTATTATGAAGGTCTGGAACTAAAAGACTGGAAGAAGAGTTCCTACAGCCCAGAAGATGAAGTAGGAATACGCAAAACCATACTGAATAAGCAAAAGGCAGTAAGTGCAGGATGCCTCACCCGCGAAGGCAAGCCCAAAGATTTAGTGGTATTAATAAAACTCCTGAAGGGCGCAAATTATAATAATATGGTGACTATACTGGACGAGATGGATATTACCGATACAAAGGTATATGCCATACAAAAGCCCGATTCTATGGAGGTCTTTGCAGCAAAAGTTTTTGCCGAAAGTATTTATAAACAATAACGAAAAAGCTATTCCATACTATGGCAGAAATAACAAAAAACAATGCAGAATACAGCTTCGATGACATCATATTCGAAGGACGCAATAAGGAGTACGGCGCTTATGAGCTTAGGAGGCTCACCAAAAAGAATGCTATAACCGGTCTCATCCTTGCCATCATAGGATTCTCCCTTCTAGTATTAACCGCTAATGCAGACTGGTCCTTTCTAAAAAAGACGGAAACGGAAACTATCGAAACTACCGTAATCCTGGCAGAGCCCCCACCGCTAAATAAAAATGAACCGCCTCCTCCACCTCCCCCGCCGCCACCACCACCACCCAAACCAACAGTGCAAAAGACCACTACAAAATTTGTGGAGATGATCGTGAAAAAGCAGGAAGAGATAAAGGTGGAAGAACCGCTAACTAAGATAGAAGAAATAAAAGGTGATATTGCCGAAGAAACGAAAAAAGGAGATGATAATGCACCTACAATTATTAAAGAGCCAGAACCAGAGCCAGAACCCACGCCCGTAGAAGAAAAAATCGTAAAAGAGCCGGAAGTATTTAGCTTCGTACAGCAAATGCCAGAATTCCCCGGTGGAAATGCAGCCATACAGAAATTTATGTCTGAAAATCAAAAATATCCATCTATGGATAAAGAAAACGGTATAGATGGTACTGTGACGGTAAGATTTATAGTGCTGGAAGATGGTACGATTGCCAATCCTGAAGTGGTAAGAGGAGTAAGTCCTACCCTCGACAAAGAAGCATTGCGCCTGGTAAAAATGCTTCCTAAGTTTAATCCCGGAAAACAAAATGGAAAAGCAGTGCGTGTAAATTTCAATCTGCCAGTGAGGTTTAAACTCCAATAATATAGTAAATAATTCCGAAAAATCACCTGCCATATCATATAGCAGGTGATTTTTTTTAATTTAAAAGAGAATATATGAAGGATTTTATTCAAAAAGCTATGAAGCAGCCCTTGGCACTTATAAGCCTCTCTTTGGCTTTGTTTTTTCTTATCACCGGCCTGATAATTTTGCTGATACCCGAACTAATACTACCTGGTTTCGGCAAGCCCAACATGCGCATTTTTGGATTGATCCTTATGTTATATGGTATGTACAGAATTTTTCTAAACTACAAAAGAATAAGAGACACTGAAAAAAAATAAAAAAATAAAGGGAATTGTTTTTTTTTGTTTCATGCTCTATGCCTGCCGCCTGGGCGATGCAAACCCCTTGTCCGAAACAATAGGTAGCCCCCAAGCAGTAATCCAGCTCTATGCGGATTCTACCCTAAAATCGTTATTGGAACAGCAAGTAGAAATTTTTGAAAACGAAGTAAATAACATAGACATTGAGACTCACTACCTCAGTAGCGAAGCAGTAAGAAGAGGATTTATACAAGGTAAATACTGTGAAGTTTGGCTGGCAGATGGCTGTACAGATAGCGAGCTAAGCAAGATGGAAGCAAGCCGAAAACTATTTCCCCATCAATATAAAGTGGCTAGCACGGCTTTAGCCCTGGTGAGCCACGCCCATAAAGGATTAGATAGCCTTTCCATAGAAGAAATGAAAGAATTAGTAAGCCGGGGACCTACAAAAAATGCCTCAGGACTAGTGATAGAAAATGGCGAAGGCAGGTTATTACAAAACCTATTAAATATCTTAGATATAGATAAACCATCTGAAAAGATTTACAGTCTTAAAAGCCATACCGAAGTTATAAATTATATGCAGACAAATCCGAATATGCTAGGTATCATAGATTATATACACTTGTGTAATCGCTATAGCGATGAAGTGAAAAAGGCAAAAGAGGAGATAAAAATAGTTTCCCTTATTTCCAAAGACAGCTTGGGTATAACTAGTAGTAGTAGTGCAAATCAATCGGATATATACAATGGGAGCTATCCTTTTATACGGGAGATCTATTATGCCGATTGCATAGATACTTTGCCCTATAAGCGGGTTTGGATAAATTGGTTGCACAGCCCCAAATCGGCACGTATAACCCTAAAAGCCGGATTGGTACCATCGAAAATGCCAGAAAGAAATATTTTAGTAAACGAGGATACCCTTCTTCTGTCTAAGCAATAATAAAATTTAATAGCGAAAATGAAAAAGATAATTCTTACCGCTCTAGCGGTATTTTATGTAGCCATCCTTCAGAGCCAAAACTTTAAGGATATCATAAAACAAATAGAGCTAGAAAACTATGACATAGTAAAGCTCGAATTGCTACAATCCATTAAAAATCCCGCTGCTCCACCGGAGAGTTTTTTCTATCTGGGCAATGTATATATGCTCACAGAAGAATCGGACTCGGCAGCCTTTTATTATAACAAGGCATCTAGTCATCCTGATGGAAATGTGTATAGTACCATCGCCAAAGGTCGTGTGGCATTGCTTAATAAAAATGAATCTGAAGCCGGTTCGCAATTTGAAAAGGCCATTAGAAATTCTAAATCTAAAAATGCCATGGTCTTCTACGAAATAGGAAATGCCTATCTCCGTCCGCTGGTAAATGTAGAAAAGGCCATCGAAAATTTTAAAGCGGCCTATACCCTGGATGCTAAGAACACTTCCATACTGCTGGGATTGGGAGACGCTTATTTTGCCAAAAAAGGGGACCCTATGGCTTTAGGTAGTGCCCTCACAAAATATGAAGAGGCTGTGAAAATAGATAGTCAACTGGGATTAGCTAAATTAAAAATAGCCAGAATAAATTCTTCGGCTCGCATCTATGATGAGGCGGTAAAAAACTATGAAGAATCTATAAAACTAGATCCTACCTGCACCATTTGTTATAAAGAACTTGCAGAAGCTTATTATCTATCAAAACAATTTGACAAGGTGGGACCTATGTATAAAAAGTATATGGATATGAGCCCGGAGGATAAGTCTTCGCGCACAAAATATGCGGGATTTCTCTATAGCCAAAAGGAATATGATAAAGCCATAGAAGAAGCCCAAAAAGGCATAGCTGCAGACTCCTCAAACCCTGCCTATTATAATGTGATAGCCTACGCCGCATTAGAGAAAAAAGATTATAATCTCGGATATGAAAATGCCAAAAAATTCTGGACTTTGCCAAATAATAAAGCCAAACGCCAGGATCATATCGTAAGTGCCAAACTAGCCAGTGAAGTAGGAGATACCCTAGGTGTGATCTATCACTTCGATACGGCCTTAAAATCTGATTCTACGGATTGTGAGATGCTTAGTGAATATGCAAAAGTATTATTCAATGCCCAGAAATATAAAGAAGCCGTAACTCAGTATAAGCGGAAAGAGAGAATATGTGAAAAACTCTCCGTTACCGAAATTTACTACGTGGGTCGCATTTATTATTCTACCTCTGATTATGCTAAAGCCGATTCTGTATTTAGTAGAATGATGGAAAGATCACCTACGGCTGCAGAAGGCCCACTATGGAAGGCGCGTACGCTTAAAAGAAATGAGATAAATGGAGGTGAGTCTGCTATGGCTTATTATATTAAATTCGTAGAGTTAGGCGAGGCAGATAGGGCTAAATATAAAAATGGTCTTATAGAGGCCTACGAATATCTAGCCGTGAAAGCCATAAATAAAGATACACCATCTCCGGATGATATGAGCGTAGCCAAGTTATATGCTACAAAAATTATAGAGCTGGATCCGGCAAATGAAGCGGCGAATGAACTGATGAGAAATCTGCCGGAATAGTGCCAATGAAGGAATAATAAATAGCCCCCATTTAATTAGTAATGAGGGCTATTTTTTTGCAAAATAATTAGTCCATAAAGTAGCTGTTTATACTTTTGCCAGGGCTAAGAGAGATAAAGACAGGCTTAATTATACACATATTTATTTACAGATTGCCAAGTACCGCCGTTAATTACCTAGGCAAAGCCGTTTTGTTCTAAAACAAACTTAGCCATAGCACTTCGGTTTCCACTGCGGCAGATTACTATAATGTGTTTTCGCCCTTAAATTTATCTATGTTATCCAAAATTCGGTCTAAAGGTATATTTATAGACCCTTTTACGTGACCTCCCTTAAACTCGGAAGCCGTAAGTACATCTACTAAAAATGCACCTTGCCGAATGACCGAAGCCAGATCGAAGCCCGAGGTACTTGAAAACAAGGATTTTAGGAATGTAAACATAAATTGGAAATTTATTATAAAAATAGCTTTTGTTCTTTTGAAGATTCGTCACTAAAGTTACAGAAAAAAATAAGTTTATAGGTCGTTTATTCCCCAAAACAAAATTGGGATAGAAACAGGAAAGATGGAAAGTAGTTTTGAAATAATAAGTAAAAAGGTAAGGCTCGAAACTAGGGGAAGTGGGTATTATTTATTACTTGAATTCAAGAAAAAATTGGCAATTTTTTAGCAAGCGTTATAACAAAGGTAAGTGTTGTACTTAATGATTGCACATAGCTAAGGTCAAATGATCAGCTCCTCGTTAATGGGGACAGATTATTAATGGCCATAAAAATATGGCTCACTGGGCCGCATCGGCAAGGACATTTTGATGCATGGCTTTTTTCAGATACCTCGCCCCTTCAAAACTGAGATCTGCTTCGATTAGTTTATCATCACTCATATAGGTGGCATAAGCGCAATTGTTTAGAATGGCAAAACGGAGGTTAAATAATTTTTTATCTTGTTTATAAAAAAACAGGGTGCCATCATATCCACAATTTTGATGAGGGGAGAGATGATCACTGAGAAAATTTATAAAAAGGTGGAGATCTTCTTTCTGGAATTCACCTATTCTAATGATAGGTTGTGATGGACTATCTTCGTTATACTTATATAGTATGGCTTTATCGGCTTCACTTATAAGAGAAATAAAATCCGACTTACTAGGTGCTAAGCAAGAACTGAGGAGTAGCCCCATCATACAAAGGGAAGGAATAAACTTTTTTGCCATTGTTTCGGATTTATCTTATAAATACAATGCGTGTGCCACATTGATTTTATCTCGGACAGGCTAGGTCAGTATTGCAGGTTTTGAGAGCCTACACATTGTATTTTATATAGGCATAAATTGCCACTATATGATTATCAAGGTATTATATGGCAGGGGTAGGATTGTTCCTTTACGCAGATATGGAAAACAAATGTCCTACATAACAATAGAAGACAAAAAAAAGCTGCTCAGATTTTCTATGAGCAGTTTTTTTGGCTAAATTGGAGACCTTATTATCCGGCCACCACTTCAAATTCTATTTCTTCTTTATGATTTTGATCTAGGTGTATTTCGGCTTTAAAAGTACCGAGTGTGGCCACCTCGTCTAGGATATGTATTTTTCGGCGATCGAGATCTACACCGGATGATTTCTTTATCGCTTCAGCTAATTGTACATTCGTAACTGATCCAAATATTTTGCCCGATGTACCTACTTTAGCAGATACTATGGGCTTATGGGTACGAATGGATTCTATGGTTTTATTCCGCTCAGCCAAAAACTTAGCTTCTTTAGCAGCGATCTGACGGGTTCTTTCGCTTATCAGTTTCATATTGCCTTCGGTAGCTAGTAAGGCTAATTTTTTAGGCATCAAATAATTTCTGCCGTATCCGGGTCTCACCTTTACGACTTCAAACTGTTCGCCTAACTTATCTACTCTTTCTAATAATATGAGTTTCATATCTGTTTATTTTAAAAGGTCAGTAACAAAAGGCAAAAGTGCCAGATGACGCGCACGTTTCACAGCCACCGCTACACGGCGTTGAAATTTCAGTGAATTTCCGGTGAGACGTCGAGGCAATAATTTACCCTGCTCATTAATAAATTTCATAAGGAAATTAGGATCCTTATAATCTATGTACTTAATACCGGAACGTTTGAAACGGCAGTATTTTTTTCTATTGGCTCCGATTTTAGGAGCGCTCATATATTTAATATCTTTTTTAGTGGAAGCCATCGTTTTTTTTTAAAATTATTAATCCTAATCTAATTCAAAATGATCCTCATCTAGCGTAGATAGCTTCGTTGCTTTGGAGACATCTGCGGTGGTTTGGCGAGCCAAACGTTCTATTTTGTATTTAGAGATGAGTCCTTGGCGCTTTTCATCATTGTATTTGATGGCGTGCTTGTCCAGGGATACAGTAAGAAAGCGAAGGATTTCCGGGTCGCGGCGAAACTGAAGTTCCAGCACATCTATAACCGAGCCATCGCTTTTAAATTCTACTAAAAAGTAGATGCCACTTGTTTTTTTCTCGATGGGGTAGGCGAGATGTTTTAATCCCCAAAAGTCTTCGTGAATGATTTCTGCCCCCTTGTCCTTTAGCAAGCCCACGTATTTTTTCATTTGACGTTGAGCATCTCCTTCGGACAGTATCGGGGTGAGAATCACCACGGTTTCATACTGTTTTACCATAAAAATTTTATTAATTATCGAACAAAAATGTCTTCTTAATAAAGGCCTTGATCAAAAAGAACGATCATATCTCAGCCAAAGGGATTGCAAAAATAGTATTTTTCCTCAAAACGGCCAAATATTATCAGCAAATTTTTGATAATCTGACCGAATAGCCGGTTTTTTTTTGCCCGTTCTAAATTTTTTGGGTATTCCCGGCGCAGTTTTTAGTTTTATTCTTGCGAATTGTGCTTTACTGGGATGGGTCCCTAATCAGATGGAGGTAATCTTACAGGCCATTTTCTGTATCTTTGCCTTATGGAAAATCAGGTTCCGTATATCCCACAGCACAAATTGAGAATTCTTACTGCCGCCTCACTTTTTGATGGACATGATGCGGCTATAAACATTATGCGTCGCATTATGCAGTCTTTAGGAGCAGAGGTAATACATTTAGGTCATAACCGTTCTGCGCAGGAAATCGTAAGGGCTGCTATACAGGAGGATGTACAGGCCATTGCGCTTACCTCTTATCAGGGTGGGCACAATGAATTTTTTAAATATATTTTTGATCTGCTACGGGAGAAAGACTGTGGTCATATTCGCATTTTTGGTGGTGGGGGCGGCACGATCTTACCTGATGAAATAGCTCACTTACATCACTATGGCATCACACGTATTTATTCGCCTGATGATGGGAGGCAGATGGGTTTGCAGGGTATGATCTATGACCTGTTCCAAAAAAGTGATTTTGATACCAGCACAGCCATAAATGGCCAGTGGGAGGAAATAAAAAGCGGTGACCATCGACTTCTTTCGCGTATCCTTACTGCCATAGAAAATGAGACCACCGAGAGCCAGCTACACCTTCAAAAACTGCAGGATATGGCTGCGGCCCATAAGGTCCCCGTGATAGGTATTACGGGTACCGGCGGGGCCGGTAAAAGCTCCGTGATAGATGAGCTGGTACGTCGTTTTCTCCTATACTACCCCACTAAAAAAATCGGTATCATATCCGTAGATCCCAGTAAGCGCAAGACCGGTGGCGCTCTGCTCGGCGATCGCATAAGAATGAATGCGATAGACACCGATCGTGTATATATGCGATCCTTGGCTACAAGGCAGAGCAATCTGGCGCTGAGCAGGCATATTCATCCTGCGCTCAATGCACTGAGAGCTGCCGCTTTTGATCTTATTATTCTGGAAACTTCCGGTATAGGCCAGAGCGATACCGAAATAGTAGAACACAGCGATATAAAAATGTATGTGATGACCCCCGAGTATGGTGCCGCCTCGCAGCTCGAGAAGATAGATATGCTGGACTTCGCCGATCTCATCGCCCTCAATAAATTTGATAAGCGGGGCGCACTGGATGCCCTACGAGATATAAAAAAACAGTATCAGCGCAATCACCAGCTATGGAGCATAGATCCGGACGATATGCCGGTGTATGGCACCATAGCGGCGCAGTTTAATGATCCGGGCATAAATAATCTCTATGCGGCCTTAATAAAGAAAATAAACCGATACCTGGACCAGTCCTTAGCAGGCTCCCTGCACGAGGTGAAGGAAGAATCTGAAAAGATTTTTATTATCCCACCAAATAGGGTGCGTTATCTCTCCGAAATAGCTGAAAATAATAGGAAATATGATGAGTGGGTAGAAAAACAGGCCACCCTCGCCCATCAATTATACGCTCTGCGCACTACAGCAAAATTACTTACCGGTGCAGAGGCTATCAGTGAAGTAGCTCACACAGAGCAGCGTATAAATGATAAAATAGATGCCGAAGTAAAAATATTATTGCAAAAATGGGAAGAGCACAAACAAAACTACTGCCAAGGAGAATTTGTCTATGAAGTAAGGGGCAAAAAACTGGCCATAGAAAATTTTACCACCACGCTGAGCGGTCTGGCCATACCTAAGATCGCTGTACCGCCGTACGAGGCTTATGGCGAAATAGTCCGTTGGGCTATGCAGGAAAATTTTCCCGGACTATTTCCCTACACAGCCGGCGTATTTCCATTTAAGCGGGAGGGAGAGGATCCCACCCGTATGTTTGCCGGCGAAGGAGGGCCGGAGCGCACAAATAAACGATTTCACTACCTCAGTATAGACTCGGAAGCTAAACGTCTCAGTACGGCATTTGATAGTGTTACACTATATGGCGAAGACCCCGGATACCGCCCGGATATCTATGGCAAGATAGGTAATAGTGGGGTGAGTATCTGCTGTCTAGATGATGCTAAAAAACTCTACAGCGGCTTTGATCTATGCCACCCAGCCACCTCCGTATCTATGACCATAAACGGGCCGGCAGCCATCCTCACCGCTTTCTTTATGAATGCCGCTATAGATCAGCAGTGCGAGCGATATCTGCAGCAAAATAAGCTGGCTATACAAAATCTAAGTGGTGTGCAATACAATGAAGCACTCCCTACCGGCAATGATGGACTGGGCTTGAAACTGCTGGGTATGACCGGAGATCAGGTACTGCCGCCGGAGATCTATAAAAAGATAAAATCAGAGACGCTAGCCGCCGTGAGAGGAACCGTGCAGGCAGATATCCTCAAAGAAGACCAGGCACAGAATACCTGTATATTTTCTACCGAATTTTCGCTCAAACTAATGGGCGATATGCAGGCCTATTTTATAGAAAACAATGTGCGCAATTTTTATAGTGTATCTATAAGCGGATATCATATAGCCGAAGCCGGAGCTAATCCCATTACCCAGCTCGCTTTTACACTGGCCAATGGATTTACTTATGTAGAATACTATCTTAGCAGAGGTATGAAGATAGATGATTTTGCACCTAATCTTTCTTTCTTTTTCTCTAATGGCGTAGATCCGGAATATGCAGTTATAGGACGGGTAGCTAGGCGTATTTGGGCCAAAGCCATGAAGTACTTGTACAGAGCCAATGAACGCTCACAAAAACTAAAATATCATATACAAACATCAGGCCGAAGTCTCCACGCCCAGGAGATAGCCTTTAATGATATACGCACCACCTTACAGGCTTTATATGCCATCTATGATAATTGTAATTCGCTGCATACAAATGCCTATGATGAAGCCATCACCACACCTACTGAGGAGAGCGTGAGGCGGGCGGTAGCTATACAGATGATCATAAATAAAGAGCTGGGTATGTCTAAGAATCAAAACCCCCTTTCCGGCTCCTTTATCATAGAAGAACTCACTAATCTTGTAGAAGAAGCGGTACTGGCAGAGTTTGATAGAATCACAGAAAGAGGGGGGGTACTAGGTGCGATGGAAACAATGTATCAGCGGGGAAAAATTCAAGAAGAATCTCTTCATTATGAAATGATGAAACACACTGGAGAATATCCCATCATAGGTGTAAATACTTTTCTCTCCCGGGATGGCTCACCCACTATTATCCCCAAAGAGGTAATACGCAGTACCGATGAAGAAAAGCAAAATCAGATACATACCCTCTCCCAGCTTCACCACCGCCACCAAGACAAGTCTAGAGAGATTCTGCGCACTTTACAAGAAGATGTGATACATAATAAGAATGTATTCGCCTCTCTTATGGAAGCAGCTAAATATTGTAGCCTAGGCCAGATTACCCACGCACTCTATGAAGTAGGTGGACAGTATCGGAGAGGAATGTAATTGTATCTGTAAGATGGCGCGATTTTTTATCCTCTCTCGGCAATGGGAAAAAGCATTGCTATAGTAGAATTTGTAATCAGCTATCTGCTATAGAAAAATTAAAAATGCCACTAGGAAAATCCCTACTACTTTTTCTAAAGAGAGCATCTACGTATGGATGGCCACGGTTTGTTTGGGACATTTTTTATTACAAATCTGCACAGTGATCACCGTCAGGTTAGCAATAAATATAGTCAAGCCTATTCATATAATACCACGCATAAAAAATTATTTATTAGCGACCTTTAAGGGTTATAATGTGCCTCCCCGTAGCAAGGAAAACCTATGGCAAATTTTAATAAGAGGAATAGATAGTCTCCTATATACTATGCCTGATTACAAAAAATCAATAAATATAAAAAAACCATTTTTAGAAAGAGGCAATCGCAACATATAGATCGTGCATTCGGGCGATGTACCGATAGCTCACTCCCTGTATTCTGTTATCTTCGGTATCCTTTTTTCACTCTACATCTAATGGCTATGCGGAGCAGGTAGTATGCTATCGGTACCCGGGTGTTTCGTTTCTATCTTTTCGCTCCTTTGTCGCAAAAAGGATATTCACTGCACCCCCTATCGCATACAGCCATTAATGCAGATAAAAGAATGGAATACCGTTCTAGCTAATGATACTGAAGAAGTTGCCGCTGGCATCATAAGTTTATCTTTGTTAAAATAGTGCGATTATATTTATGGATTGCTCTATAAGTAATAAAGCCATGGATAGAGCCAGGTTTAACCATTTTATTTGACAAAGTACTGTACCTAAAAATGTGAGTAAATGTAAAATAGCTTGCACTTCAATATCAAAAAAAACAGCATATAGAACCCTGTTTTTAGCTCTATAGCCAGCGACAATTACACATCCTAAATTGATAAAGTACTGTCTTTGCTTAGTCTGCTAGATTGTATATGCGATAGGGATAGTAGCGGATATCCTTTTAGGGTGTGAGGAAGAAAGAGAGAAACAAGGAAGAATGAGGAGTAAACAGGATGCCTAGTAAATCGAAAATACAATGGAAACACCCTAAAAGATAGTAGCGGATAGCCCGGGCCGGAGGCATCGCCATCATCGCATGATTCTAATAAATGGAGCCAGCTCTATTTAACCGTTTCAGCAGGTAGAATGAGGCATGTTTATTAGATGACTCGCCTATCTATCTCTTGTTTATTATGGGTATCAGGACTATATAGTCCACTTAGTGCCCACTATTGATGCATCTAAGGTAATGTTATCTATAAAAAAATGTAGTTCATAGACCTGAGTAAGTGTAGGTGATAGCAGATATATCTTACAGATATTATAGTTTATTATAGATCATTTTGCATGACCTCTATGAGTGTATTTGCCGATTGTATGATCGTGGGTACCGGATAGGGTGTATGGTCTAATGGTTTTTGCATAAGGTACTGCAGATGCGCCAGTAGCACCTCATCATCATCGCCCACATAGAGACGATCGGTCACATCCGGTCGGCCCACATTGGTAGTCACACAGTGCATACCGGCGTAGAGGGCTTCATAAAAAACATAACCCAGAGATTCGCTCCTGGAGGTATGCAAAAATATGTGGGATCGCTGCATTATCTTTAGTACTTCTGCTCTGGGCAGCGGTCCGGTAAGGACTATGTTATTTTGGAGATGATGGGTATGTATATATTGTTTTATAGCGGATTTTTGTTCATCTCCTCCTCCTATAATCACTGCTTTCAGCTCTGGATATTTAGGGATAAGGCGGTGTATAAGATATACGAAACGCATATAGTTTTTCAGGACAGAGAGATTGCCCACGCCCAGTATATCTATGTCCCTTTTCTGTGTCATAAGCGGGTAGCGGTGTACATCTAATCCGAAGGTGATAAGGTGCTGCACATCTCTGCCGGTAGTTTGATTGTATTCATTGGCAGAAAAGGAGGATATGGCTATAATTTTTATTTCACTTAATGGCAGCAGTGGCAGGTATTTATTAGAGGGTTTGCTATCTTGTCCCATTATATAGGCATAATGGGGCAGTTTTTTATATTTGTGAATAAGCGATCCTATGAGGGCAGTTTCAGTGAGCCAGAAAGAGAGAATGACTGTATCCTCACGCAGCAATAGATTTATTTTATCCCAGGCTTTTTTCCATACCAGAAAGCGGCGCGGATATCGGCAGTTTCTTCCATTGAGCGGGTACACATCTACTCCCTTCCAGCGATAGGGGATAGAAGAAAAAGGATACTGAAAGGCTATCACAGAGATAAGAATCTCGGGAAAGTTTTGAGCCAGTGCAGCTAGGAGATTTTGCAAGAGTGGAATACATTCATATTCATCATCGCGCCCCGGAAAACCAGGGGTGAGCACTATGATTTGCTTAATGGGTCTCATAAAGTTCAAATCCATTATCAAATTTCCGGAGAAAATTCCATTCAGTATCTCTTAGCATTTTCATAATAGCATTGGCTTCTGGACTATCCTTAAATTGTTTTTTCAGCGATAGCGGATCATATAAAAGCAGAGCATTCTTTTCTATAATAAAAGGGGTTTTCGTCCATAGCGATATTATTTTTTTTGATGTATAAGAATGGAGTGGTCCTTCATATCCCACTGTATAGATCACCGGCTGGGAATGATCTCTGCTGATGGCAGCCGTGATAGCTTTTTCTTCTTTTTGATAATTATAAAAAGGACGAAAAGCCATTATGCACAGTAGGCTATGCAATAGCAGAAGAGCTGTCCCTCCTATACGTTGGGGAATACATAGCAGCAGGAGGCTGTCTATCAGTATTTCAAAAGAGGGATACAATATCACCATTATGAGTGGAAAAACCGGGAATAGCATACGGTAATTCTGAAAGCCCATACCGCATATAAAGAGCAGATAGAGTATAATGCTCAGCAGCATCCACCTCGTATAAGTATGCGCATAATTTTTTATGCGGATAAACAGAAATAGGAGGATCCCAGAGCCAAATAACTCAGGGCGCAGCATATTGAGAAAGTAAAAAACCACATTAGGAATGGGGTGCCGAAAAGATTCTCCATCGGCTTCAGTATGGAGTAAAAAAAAGTTAGCTATGCGCCAGTTATTTAAATAAGAATTTTCTAATAGGCGGCTTGCAGTGCCCTCACCATATAGATACAGTGGCATCAGTACGGGCAGGGACACCAGCATAGAAAAGACCAGCCAGCCTATTTTTTTATCTCTAAGTAGCGAGAAGGCTACTAAGAGGGCGGTAGGTGCCAGCAAGGGAAATAATTGTTGCCTTACGCTCAGTGAAAGGGTTATGCACAGCATGGATGCCACAGCCATGCGCCATTCGCCGTTATAGGTGCGATATCCATAGTAGAATCCTCCCAGAGCCAGGGCAGATGCAGGGGTGTCTGTCATTATAGAATATCCCGATCGCATAAAATAAGGGGAGAGTCCGATCATGATCAATACATAAAACAAATGCCACGGATAATAGTGCGAAAAAATCGTCTTTATAAAGGATGCCGCCCAGTATAGACTGAGGATATAAAAAGCGATGCTTAGGAGCTGCAAGGCTATGGGTAGCCCGGTTATCATACCCAGCATAGCTCCCCAAAAAGGATAGGCCGGGCTATAAAAATGCGACCCGGGTGGCTGTCCATTTTTCAAGGAGTCCATGTATTGGCGGGCCATCAGGTAATACTCGTGGGCATCCTGCCCATAGAGCCCATTATAGAGCGATACAAAGATGAGCAGCAGAACGGCACAAGAGCCTACACACAGCCACTCCAAAAGCTTTATATGGGGCATATCAGCCATAGGTGAATAGTAACTCATCCAAAGAGTTTTTTCCGGAATATAATATGACGGGATAAATGTAGCCAATATGTAGCAGCAAGTTATTTTATGGTAGTACATTTACTCCATCTATCCGATGGCAGAAAAAGCGAGATTGGTATCTATAATCATCCCCACTTATAATAGGCGGGAGAGTATATTGCGCCTTCTACATTCCTTCGTCTCTGATCTGTGGTGCATAGGGGAAATCATCCTCGTAAGTGCAGGAGATAATCTTCATTTTACGGCCGAAGAATTGCCTGTTTTTATTTATCCTAAGCTGAAAATAATACCCTCCCTAGCCCACGTATGTATCCAACGAAATATAGGCATAAAATACGCAAGTTTTCCTTATATCCTCCTTTGTGATGATGATATAGAACTCACTGCAGGCTATCTGAGTACCCTGGTAGAAATTCTGCTAGCCCAGCCATCACTACTCGCCGTATCCGGTCTCATCAAAGAACAACTAGCCGTGGGTTTCTGGCAGGCCGATCATCCTGCTCAAGATACCGCTAGCTGGATAAAGCAATTTGTATTTCAAAGCCCTGTATGGGCCGATGCCCGCGCAATGAATGAAAATAGGATAGCCGCCCGTATGCTAAAAAAATACTATGCCCACAGGGGAAATCACCTCTCTGCCGGTGGATGGCCTGTACTGGTAGATTTTAGCCGGGAAATAAACTATACCCCTGTTTTTGCCCTGGGCGTATCCTTGTTCAGAACCGCTTTTTTGCGCAGCCATCTCTATGATGAAGTACTGGATTCTAATGGTATAGGAGATAATTATGGAATAGGTATGCAGATGCCACCAGATAGCCTGGCGGTGAGCAGTAGGTGCTATGCCCTGCATCATAAAGAGCCCGGCAATAGACTCCCTCCGGAAGAGGCCTATTATAGACGAGTACTCGCACTCGATTATTTTCAGAAAAGATATGGCCATCAATCGCTGAAAAACCGTATGTTTTTATTCTGGTCGCTCACCGGCAATGCCCTGCACTTTATAAAGGCACGCAAATGGGCGCACTATAATGCAAATATGCGTTTGATGAAAGAAATATTATTGGGCCAAAACCGATACTGGCATAGATATCTGCACCATAAAAACTAAACCGATCTATGATACTTAAAAAACTAGGATTCCTTTTTTTCTTTTTACTGCCGGCTATTTTATTTTGTCGCTTTCATTTTATTCACCTTATTTTTCAGGGTAAGGATATAGCGCCTCATTATACTGCATTGCTCGATTCGCTGGCACGTATCTGCTATACCACTCAGGATGTACCGGTATCGGCCTTATTGCTCTATGAGGAGGGCATCATAGGTAGGGGATAGAATGATGTGATAGCCCATAATAATGCTGGAGGCCACGCCTAAATAAAAGCCATTTCCGATGCGATGCAAAAGATAGGGACTCCTGCTTTTCAGGCTTTAGATAAGTCTAAGGTGACCCTTATAAGTACCTATGAACCCTGCCAAATGTGCCAAGGGGCATTGCTGGAATACCATATAAAAGACACCCGCTATCTTCTGCAAAAAACTTTCATCTATAAGGCTATGGAAAATCTGCGCAGCCTTCGCTACCAATGGCTGGAAACTAATGCCGGCCCGGATGCCATACAGCGAAATTTATTTAGTCAATATCTGCACACCCGGCCCTAGCCAGGCTAGAGAATATTTGCGCAAATTTTGAGGCGGATAATTCGCTTTACCGAAGCCTCTATCTGTGCGGCAAAATTTTTATCTTTTGCGGATTCGGAAAGTATAAGGCCTATAAGTAGTTTTTCACCAGAGGGCATAAGGATCATATCACAGCCTGCCTGTACGGCTTTGAGGGATGGGCGGCTTATAGATCTTAAGGCTTTCATGTTCATCGCATCGGTGATAATGATACCATTAAAACCCAATTCTTTGCGCAGCAGGTCGGTCACTATTTTGTGTGAGCAGGTAGCTGGCCATCCATTTTCAGTAGCCCACCGGGTATTGTTTTTTATGGCTATATGGCCCACCATCACACTCAGTACGCCGGCATCTATAAGGGCTTTAAAATGAGATACTTCATTAAGCGGACCATCTATATATACCAGTTCTTTATGGGAGTCGCCACGCACATTTCCGTGCCCGGGAAAATGCTTAGCAGTAGCTATGATTCCATCCTGCTGGCTGGCGTGGGCAAATCTTTTGCTGAGCCTGATAAGAGATTCTTCATCCCCGCCAAAACTGCGATTGCCTATGATCTCTTTATTACTGTTTTTATCTACTACCGGCGCATAGTTGTGTTTTATACCTATGCCTTTAAGTACGGTATTTATTTTCATCACCACACTATCGGTCATCATATCATTTTTAATTTCGGATGTCTTTATAAAAGGCGGTACTCCTTTTATTTTATACTGGATAAGGGAGGGCTCAGCATCAGCACTATAAAGCAGAGGTACAGAAGAATAGGAGGCAGCCTTCATGTCAAAATTTTTGACCCACTTCTTAAAATCCGATTGTTCACCTTTTAATAATAATATTCCTCCCACATAGTGATGTTTTATTAGTTTATTTATTTCGGCTGGTGTTTTTCCATATTCACCGGCTGCTGTTACGATCATTTGTCCTATGCGCTGGGTATCCGTAAGGCTGGCATAGACATGTGCTACGATGCTATCTAATTTGGCATTATGGGAGTAAAAATCGCCGAGGGTATAGGTATGCTGGGCGGTGGCTCCTAGGTAGTAATAAAACCATAAAAAAAGAGGTATAAATCGCATAGGGTTTGATAGGTAAATATGGTAATGATTATTCTGAGAGCAGGGCGTTTTGCTTGCCTAGGGCATTAAATAAAACGGAGAAACGGAGGGCTATAAAGTTATGGTATTGACCTAGGTTGCGAAAATTACTCACATTGTCTTTGCGAAAGGGTAAGAGGGAATAATTGTATTTGATATCTACGGATAAAATTTTATAGAGTGGATAGGAAATGATGGCTGTAAAGCCATAATCACTCTTATGGGGAGGATTAATGATAAAATATTGATCATCTTCTATGCCTTGGGTAATTAATTTAGAATTGAGCAAACGGCTATAAACTAATCCCAGGCCGAAGACCATTTTATTTTTATCGTGGTATTTTATTACGGCGGGGATTTCTATATAATTAAAGCGCATAGAAAAACCATCTAGGTATTTATCGGGATTAAAATCGGTATTAGCACCGCGCTGCGAAAAGAGTATTTCAAAGCCTCCGCTAAACTTGGGCGAGAAATAGGCATCGGATACGAATCCAGCCTGAATCCCTGGCTTTTTATATCCACTAAAATCATCGCCTTCTACCTGAGAAAAAGCCAAGCCGGCCACAAAACCGCCTTTAAATACCTGGGCACTCATCGGTGGAAGGAGCATAAGCAGGCAAAGAAAAATAATAATGCGCATATTGGTGTAAAAATACGAGATTGTAAATAAAGATTTAATCCGGAATTAGGGTTAGACTTTGCTATGAAAGGAAATGATACAAAATAGCTAGGAGGCATGGAATTTTTCTCCCGCAGACGTAGTAAAAACAATGCAGAGGACAGAAAAATGGGTACAGAAATAGATAGGAAATAGAATTTTTTTGCTATAAATTTCTAATGCTGATGCTGGGTTTAAAGATGAATATAATTATTGGACTATTTTTACGATCTTATAAGTATTTTTGTGCGCTATGAAATTTAATATGCAAACCCTGCGAAAATTAGAAAACATTTTTACCGAATCTCAATTTCAGGTGAGATACGGCAAGGGAAGCTTTACCCGTGGCTTTTGTTTGCTAGATGCTAAAAACATAGTGGTAATAAATAAATTATTTGATACGGATGCGCGTATTAGCTGCCTGCTGGATCTCATAGATGCGGTAACCATACGCGAGGAACTCCTCGATGCGGAAACCCTGAAATTTTATAAATCGGTGATAAGATTTAAAACCGAAGAATCTACTTAGCAGAAATTCGAGGTCTTCGATAATCAGTAGGAAATGAGCGCGATAATATGTTTGCTATAGGGAAGGATATGAGCCTGTCCATTTAAGAAAGAGAGATTTACCAGAAAGGCAAACCCGGCCACAGTAGCCTCACATTTGGTTACCAGCTCTGCGGAGGCTCCTGCGGTGCCACCGGTAGCCAGCAGATCATCGTGGATAATCACGCGCTGTCCGGGGAGTATCTGCTCGCGATGAACTTCTAGTATGGCAGTGCCATATTCCAGTTTATATTCGTGGCCGATGGTTTGGCCGGGTAGTTTTCCTTTTTTTCGAAAGGGTACAAAGGGTATTTGCAATTCCTGGGCCATCAGCGGCCCGAAGAAGAATCCGCGGCTCTCCACCGCAGCTATCACATCCGGCTTATAAGGGGCTATTTTTTCACAAAAGGCCAGGGTTATCTCACGGCATAGCGAGGGATTTTGGAGTATGGGCGTAATATCTTTAAATAAGATACCCGGTATGGGAAAATCGGGTACTTCGCGTATGCTTTGGTTTATTTTTTCGGATAGGGTCATCATCTAGGACAAAGATACGATTTATCTCCTTAGTAGTCTGGCGGGATTTTAGTTATCCTCTTTGTTAATTATGACTGGCGACTCACTCATTCTAGGATGATATAAGGCAGCATAAGCTCATAGGCTTTTTCATTTATTAAATAACATTTTAGCAAATCTTCCGGCATCTTATAGGGGCCGTGCTGTTCGCGGTAATTGATGATGGCTCGGGCTATCTTATAGGGGAAGGCGGGATGTCCTTTCATATCCTCTTTAGTGGCTGTATTTATATTTATTTTTTTGGCTATGAAAGAACTGAATCGAAGATAAGGCCGGATGATTTGAATGACACTGTCCGGCATATTTTTCATAAGTCGCAGCTGCTCTTCAGTACTAAATCCCCCTAATTTATCCCTTAGATGCAGGATATCTGCCGCTCTTTTTTCGCCTATCAGCGGCAGGTTTTTAAGTTCATCCAGCGAAGCGGTATTTATATCCACTATATTTATTTTTTTGGGCTTGTAAGCAGGCTTCTTGCCCGGTAAGGATCCGGTGCGGATAGTATCATACTTTCTTTTTTTATAATAAAAGCTGTCGCGGTTAGTACGGCTGCGTAGTGCATAGCTACTGTCTGATGGGTTATAGCAGAAGGTATAGGGTTTGTTTTTAAAGCTACTATCAGACCATTCATTTCTTTGGGCATAGGTATTCCCAGAACGTCTGGCATAGCTACTATCTTTGCTGTACCGAGAATAGTAGCTGCTATCTTTTCTGAATCGGCTATAATATCTTCTATCTTTGTTATAGCGGGTATAGTAGCTGGTGTCTCTGGCATAGGGGCGGCAACTGCTGTCTTGCCGGGCATATAGGTATTGAAGTCTTTTTTGTTCTCTTATCTCCTCCCATTTTTTAGCATAGTATTCTTCTTTTTCATCCAGTATGATAAAGGGCTTTAGTTTGATAAATTTTTTTTCGTCCATTCCATAGAGTTTCATCAGGTCCTCTTTGTGGCGGATAATTCCTCCTTTGGCCAGATAATTCATAAGTGAAGTGGCGGCATAATGTCCGAATCCGAGTTCCAGTGCTTCTTCCATACTGAGCTCATTGGGATTAAACTCATATAGTTTATTTTTTTTTTTCACTCTTTCAAACGGGCGCATGGTTGATTTTCGGTAGAAGATCTGGCAGTAAGAAGGATATTTTCGCAAGCTGTCCGGCAATTGTTTTTGGCAAATGGATTCAGCAGTTTCTGCAGGAAGGCGGGGCGGCGCAGGGCTGCTATTATTCCATAGTTTAGCTGGATAAGCGAGGATTATAAGGAATAGACCTATACCCATAGCTAGCTTCCAGGCACCAGACCGGTCGCTGCTATTAAATTTAAAATAGGAAGAGAAAATATCCCGCATAAGACCGCTGATTATCTTAATAAGAGTGCTTACTAGGGAGATATATAAGCACTAGGATGTGGAATGGTATGATCTCATTATACGCGAGCTATTAATATAGATCAGTCGGCTTCGTAGAATACAGGCTGTCCTTCATCGGTATGGATAGGACGGGGTGGCGACTTCAATACCTTTACTAAAAAGTATATGGTAAAAAAAGTGACCACGCCTTCGGTAATGAGAAGCATTAATAATGCAGAGGTATTCATAACTATGATTTTATATTGGAAAAAGAAATGAGAAAATTAACTATTAAACCTGCCTTCGCGGAGGCGTTTTTTATAGGCCAAATATACCAGATAACAGATAGCTAAAAATACGGAGAGGAGTAGCAAGCGAGATCCTTGTACATACCAGAAGTTTTCTGATTTTATGGATTTGCCTATAAGTTGATTAATAATAGTGGGCAGGGATCCTATAAATACAAACAAGAGGAGAGCGGGTGTAATGTATTTAATAATAAAACGATAGATGATGGGAACTTTTATATCGGATCCAGCATTAATTTCTTTCCATCCCTTATCCATACCAAATACCCAGGCAAAAAGGATGATTTCGCAAAGGGCAAAAATGACGAGTGATACGGTGCCTGCCCAGTAATCATACTCATCAAAAACGCCCTTATTAAACCATAGCACGGTGGGCAATCCCAAAATTAAAATCAGGAGTCCGAAAGTCCAGGCTCCTTTTTCGCGATCCCATTTAAACTCATCGGTCATAAAACCCATAAAGGGAGTACCCATAGCCAGTGAGGAGGTGATGCCGGCAAAAAACAATAGACCAAACCACATAAATCCGGCCAATGCGGCCAGTAAAGGTCCCCACTGCTGAAAAAGATAAGGCAAGGTTTTAAAGCCTAATCCCAGTCCGCCGCTTTGGGTCATCACTACTACTTTCTCTATGCCCAGGTATCCGATAGCTATGGGAATAAGAATGGAGCTGCCCAGCACTACTTCTACAAATTCATTCATCCATCCGGCACTCATAGCATTGAGGGCGATATCCTCTTTGGATTTTACATAGGAGGCATAGCACTGTATGGAACCCATACCCACAGAGAGGGTAAAAAATATCTGCCCTGCAGCAGCGAGCCACACCTTAGGCGTCCAGATAGTACTGAAATCGGGGGTCCAGAGAAAATTTAATCCCACTACTCCATCGTATATAGCTCCTTGGCTACCGGCTTTGAGGGTAATGCCTTGAATGGCCAGCAAGATACCAAAAAGGATAAGCAAAGGCATTCCTATCTTAGCCACTATTTCTACGCCCCTACTTAGACCGCGGGACAGTATCCAGGTGTTTAGTAGCAGACACAGGATCCAAAAGATGATGGGCTCGGCCGTGGAGAGGCCGGTATAGTCTGTAAAGAATGCGGCCACCTGCTCCTGGGTATCTCCGTTAAAAGAGCCCATTACACTATGCCACATATAAGATAAGGTCCAGGATTCTAGATAACAGTAATAGGCTCCTACCGCTAAATTTGTAAAAATGCCGAATACACCCAGATACTTCCAAAAGCTGCGCCGATCCATCGTATCAAAAATGAAAGGCGTGCTATGATTGCCCTTTTGACCTCCAAATCTGCCCATAGACCACTCCACCCATAACAAGGGGATACCCATAAGCAGAAAACAGATGAGGTAGGGGATAACAAAGGCACCACCGCCATTCTGAATGGCCTGCACCGGAAAACGCAGAAAGTTACCTAAACCCACAGCATTGCCGGCCATAGCCAGTATGAGGCCTACTCGAGTACCCCAGGATTCTTTTTTACTCATATCGCAGAAGAGTTAAGCGGTAAAGATAGAAATTTATAGGAGATAGTATATCTATCGAGTAGAAAACATTTTTTCCTCTATATCCAGAGAAAAACATTTTACCTATTTTGCACGTTTTTTTGAGCGAAACCGCCAATTTATATACTAAATCGCCGTGTTTCCACCTTTATTAAATTAACGCATAGATGTTCTCTTATGAAAACTAATATAGCAAGAAATCTTGTAATGGCGGTATTCATTTCCGCAGCACTGATGGCCGTTTTTGTGGCCGGCTTTCTGTTTGTAGGAAATCCGGTGATACGTAGGTTATTCGAGATGCTAGGGGGCAATTTGCCCTTTGGGATCATTCAGTTTCTTTCTTATGTTGCCTTTTTTTTGGGCATGTTCGAAATAAGTAGCCGCATAGGACACATAAAGGAAGAGCGCAAGGGTATGCGTATGGGTCTTTTGCCGGAACAAGAGCAATGGGTAATAAATCCGGATGAGGTGAATACCCTCAAGATGAAAATGATAGATCTGGAAAAAAGCCATCGCTTTCAGGTGGTGAATGTGATAAAAAAAGCCTGTACTAAATATCGCTCCAGCCAAAGCGTGAGTGAGGTGATGGATCTGGTGAGTAGTCAGATCAAGCGTTTTATGCTGGAGGCAGAATCTCGACAAAGCACGATTCGCTACCTCGGCTGGCTTATTCCTTCATTGGGATTTATAGGCACAGTACTGGGTATCGCTCAGTCTCTGGGTTTAGCAGAGCACGCCTCCGACCCCGAAGTGATGGGTGCTATCACTAATGCTATGGAGGTAGCCTTCGATACTACCTTTATCGCCCTTATTCTTTGTATTCCACTCCTTTGGTACCACCATCGCCTGCAGGAAAAAGAGGAATTACTCTATGTAGATATGGAAGATTATGTGATGGAAAATTTAGTAAATAGAATTCATCATTCATAAGAAATGATAAAACCGTTTATGAGACGTACATCCTCTAGGCCATTCTTTCTGGAGACGGATTTTATACAAAAAAATGTCTTCCGCTGCTATCAGCCTTATTATTCTCACTATATTTTCTAATCGTATAAAAAAACAATATGGCCCGTAGGGAAATACATATAGATTATCACTGGTTTCTCATCCTTTTTTCTAAAGCATTGGGAGCAATGGTAATTCTTTTTATCATTGTGCCTAAGCTCACCGGTGACATAAAATCTAAACTGGTGGAACTGGAAGAACTTCAGGAAATAAAAAAAGAAGTAGTAGTGATGGATAGCCTGATGCAGGTAATTAAATCCTCGGTGCCGGAAAAATTATTTAAGTCTATGGAGGAAAAGGTAAAAGCCTTTAAAGCTAATACCAGTTCTCTCGAAGCACAGGTAAAAGAACTCCAACATGCACTGTCTAAAAACGATAATCAGCGCGAATATTACCTAAAAGAATATAACCGACTGAAAGATGAAATAAAAAAATCTGAGACCATACTAAAGGATCACGATAGGATAGTAAGCCATATCACTACCGAAAAGGATAAATTAAAAAATCAGCTGGAAGTGCTCCAAAAACAAATAAAGGACTGTGAAGAACTACGCAAAGCCCTCGAAAATACATCCAGCTTGGAATCACAAATAGTAGTATTGCAAAAAAATGTGGAATCAGATTTGATAAAGATACGAGATATGGAAGATGCCGTTACTAAATACAAAGAAGTATTAGCGCAGAAAGATGCCCAAATTAGAATAGATGAGGCCCAGATAGATAAACTGGAAAAACAACTCGCCGAGTGCGAACCCATTAAAAAAGCGGGTCTCAAGATCGAAGATAAAAATGTAGTTTTTATAGTGGACTGCTCAGGTTCTATGGATGATGCCCCCGAAGCCGATAAGCTCGATCAGGTAAAAGCTGGATTAAAGATGATCGTAGCTACTATGGATGATAGTTATAATATAGACGTAGTCATTTTCCCTAAATCTAAAGCCGAGGATTATTCATATAAATTTGGAAAACTAAATAAAGTTTCCGAGTCCGTAAAATATGAAATCTATCGCTATATGAGCAGCTTGAAAACTTTTGGCTGTACACCCACCAGACAGGTGCTGGATTATGTACTCACCTCACCCGCCTATAAAGAAGCTGGCACCATTATGTTTCTTTCCGATGGATTGCCCACTAAGCGGCTAAATGAGAAAGATTGTGGCGATGATGATATCCCCGATCTTCTACAGGAAATAAAAGCTAAATCTGGTGGAAAAATTATTAATTGCATAGGAATAGGTGCAGATTTTCGCAATGAAAATATCTCCGACCCTAAAGTGAAATTTATGAAAGACCTGGCTAGCCAGAATAAGGGGTTTTATATAGGATTTTAGGTTCTCAGATATTCTCTCTTACGTATGACTTGCTCTTAATTAGCGTCTCTGTATTCCATATATTAATATAGAATTTTTTCGCGGTCAGAGGTATCCTATGAAGGATTATTTTTTATTTTTCCATTAGCTTGCTGTTCTTTCAGTGTGGTAGAGGGGATGCTCGCTAAGGTAAGTATAGAGATGGAGGAGTATATCCCCCTTAAATGCAGCTTTAATAACTACTTTTGCTATCGAAAAAATGAGTACATATAGGCATAAGGATATCTCTATATAATTAGGATTTGCCCCAAGCACGAAATATATATGTATGTTATTAAATGTGATAGGTGAATAATAATTTTAGTTTGATAAGTTTTTATGAACGCCCATAATTAGGGTTTGCTCCATAACTAATAAATCCATTGATAGCGCCAGCATTAACCATTTTCTTCGTCTTACATTAATACCTAAAACTATGCGTAAATGTAAACTAGCTTGCACATCAATATCAAAAAAAAAACAGCATATAGAACCCTGTTCTTAGCTCTTTAACAAGCGATAAATACACATCCTACATTGATAAAGTACTGTCTTTGCTTAGTCTGCTAGATTGTATATGCGATAGGGATAGTAGCGAATATCCTTTTAGGGTGTGAGGATGAAATGGAGAAATAAGGAAGAATGAGGAGTAAACAGGATGCCTTATAATTCGAATATAGAATGGAAACACCCTTAAACCCAGAATCAGCATTAGAAATTTATTGCAAGAAAATTCTACTTCATATCTATTTCTGTACTCATTTTTCTGTCTTCAACGTAGTTTTTACTACGTTTGCGGGAGAAAAATTCCGTGCCTCATAGCTATTTTGTATAATTTCCTTTCATTGCAAAGTCTAACGCTGATTCCGGGTTAAAGATAGTAGCGGATAGCCCGGGCCTGCCCTTCGACTTCGCTCAGTGACCGCACCTTAGATTAGGCTCAGAGACCGGTCATAGATCCCTGAGCGGAGTTTGAAGCCGGCGAAGGGCAGGCATCGCCATAATTGAATGATTCTAAGTTATTGAACAAGTCCTACATAGCTAAGTGATGGGTCAAGCATTTGGCGGGGGAGCAGGACCGCTTCCTATGGCAGTTTTTACTGCTGCCTCTATGCTACGCATTTTATTTTCGCAGATAGCGATCATTGTATATGCTTCTTTTACATTGGCGGCCAGTTTGTCCAAAGCTATTTTACCCGATTCCAATTCGGATAATATTTTTTGGAGTTTTTCAAAGGCCTCATTATAAGTCAAATCTTTTTTCATCGATGGTTTTTTTGGTGATGGTACTGTGAATGATTTGGTCTTTTAGGAGCGTTTTAATCTCATCTTTATTATTTATTTCTTGCGGATCAATGATGATTTTATTATTGAGCGTAATGATGGCGAATCCGCGATCTAAGATAGCCTTAGGACTGGCTAGTTTTACTAATCTCCGTGCACTTTCCAGGGATTCTCTGGCGCGATCTAGCTGTCTGGAAATACTGTTTTCTAATCGGAGACGCAGATCTATGAGCCGGTTTTCGAATTCAAAATTATGGTCTATAAAAAGAGAAGCTACCTTAGTAGGTGTCTTCTGCTCACGCGCCATCATATCGGTGATGCTTTGGTTTCTATCGTGGCCTATACCGGTAAATATAGGCAGGGGAAAATGAGCCACCCGCTGTGCCAGCTCATACTGATTAAAGGGTCTGAAATCTGCCAGCGATCCGCCGCCCCGCACGATGGCCACTACATCGAAAGAACTCGCCGATAGTGCTATCTGCTGCAATTGTTCCAGGATGAGATTATGGGCATTTTCTCCCTGTATGGTGGTGAGAAATTCTGTTATCTCAAAGTGATACTGATGACGATTGTTTATTATCTCTTGCTGAAAATCTCGCAGACCATCGGAGTGAGGAGCAGTGATGAGGGCTATACGCTGGATGAGCAGGGGAAGGGGTAGGCCTTGATTGGCCGTGCGATATACACCGTCTATGCGTTTTATGGAATCGGGATTTTCTCGCAGCAGGCGATTCAGGGTTTGCTGCCTTTCGAGTTCCAGTGTGCCCAGAGTGTGTGCTACATCTATTTGCAGTACATCCAGATTGAGACCATACAGGATATGAAATCTCACCCGCACAAGGCAGATGATTTCGGTGCCATCGCGAAAAGATTGGCCCACCGCATTTTCAAATTTTTCTATCTCCTCATAGGCACCTGACCAAAAGACGGCTCTTATTTCGGCCAGTTTAGTGCCATTTTCATATTCTTCGAGGGTGAGATAGCAGCGGCGATTAGCGATGTATTTTTTTACATTCATTATCCGTGCCGATACCCAAAAGGTTTCACGCTCAAATCGTTCTTCTAGGGTTTCTTTTATGCGATCGGCCAGTGCAGAAAGCCGAATGGTTTGTTCCATAATTTGCAGCAGATGATAATAATGGGATAATAAAACTGGGCAGCTAATTTAGATATAAATAGTCAAATCATAAAGCATCCTGATGCTTTTGTTTCCATAAGCCTATCCATCTGACACTCAAAAAACCTGCTGCTGGTGAGTTTGTATTTTCTATATAGATAACAAATAGTTATAGTGTCCGTGAGTTCATTCCAAAAAATGGCACTGCTGTTCTTCAGATCGCCATTATAATTTTTTCGGTAACTTTGCTATTATTATCTGAATATGGCAAAACTATTGATTGTACTGGGAGCCGTTATGCTATTGGCCGGTATTTTTGGCTATATCTTTGGGGATCGTCTCAGTTGGATTGGAAATTTGCCTGGTGATATACGTATAGAGCGGGGAAATTTCCATTTTTATTTCCCTCTCACTACCGGTATTCTGGCTTCTATACTTTTTAGCCTTGTTTGGAAAATTATACGCACCTTACTCTGATAATATCATAATCCATCAGCTGCCATGTCTTGTCCTAAAATAGTTTTACCCATTTCTTCACGGCTACCCTGGTGCCGCGGGCATCGGCAATGCTGAGCAGATAAGTTCCGGAGGGCCATCCGCTGCTGTCATAACTGTGGCTGCCATAGTCCATATTCGCTAGCTGGGTGATCTCTCTGCCGGTGAGGTCGTATAGGGTGAGGGTATAGGCCTCTGTGGAGCTATTATAGACCCACAGGCGGTCTCCAGCCGGATTAGTGATGGATATTCCCATATCACCACCATCTATCGCCTCAAAGCCCGTAAGAGGCTCCACCCAGAGCTCAAATTGCGTACTCACCTGCTCCCCCCCTTCGTCTTGTACGATGAGGGTGAAGCGATAGCGGCCCAGCTGGTTAGGGGTAAAGAGATTATCCTCTCCCGGCCCGCTGAGGGCGAAGCCATCAGGGTCTTGTACTACCCAGATATAATCATAGCAGGGGCTGCCATTGATGGCTTGGTAAGGGGGTAGGATATATGGCTGATTTATAGT
>Ga0114938_1000307_pt1 | contig 39446 bp, 32 predicted proteins | sample AshMeaBigSpring_FD_88675 | JGI IMG/M metagenome (GOLD analysis project Ga0114938, IMG submission 88675) | Groundwater microbial communities from Big Spring, Nevada to study Microbial Dark Matter (Phase II) - Ash Meadows Big Spring | ecosystem: Environmental > Aquatic > Deep subsurface >... | reverse complement strand
TTTAGCGTTTTCGTTTTGATAAATTCGTTTGGTTATTTAAGGTGTTATTCGGTTTTTTAGTATTTGCATGATGAGAGATAACCGTCTTTTTTTAAAGAGACGGTTTTTTATTGTAATTTTAAAATATCAATCCTATACAGCCAACCCTTTTTAAAATGACGTCTGAAAAATTTAGAAGCTTGTCAGTTGAAGATCAAAACCAACTCTTACAATCCATCCTATCGAGTTTGCCGCATGTAATTTTAATTTTAGATATTCAACAAGGACAAAACATTTTTGTAAACCATAGTGTTTTTGCAAAAATTGGTTATACAATCGATGAAATACATGCTTTAGGAACGAATGTTTTGAAAGAAATTTTGCATCCAGACGATTATAAAGATGTGCCATTGCTGTTTGAAAAGTTTAGAACCATGCCAAAAGGTGAGGTTTTTATACATACCAATAGATGGAAAAATAAGGAGGGCAAATATATTTGGTTCAGAAATCAGGTAATACCTTTTTCGAAAGATATACATCAAAATACGGTTTCTGTATTGGGAATTTCTAGAGACATTACCAAAGAAGTAAATACACAACAAGATATATTACTACAAATACAAGCGTTAGAAAATATTTCTTACAAGGTTTCACATGAACTTAGGCATGAGCACACTAAGGTTTTAGGAATCATTCAGTTATCTAAACAAAAAAATACAATATCAAAAGAAAACCTACTTCAATTGTCAGAATCTATTTCTGAAAGTGCACAAAAAATAGATATCACAATACGAGAAATTAATCAATATTTGGTTCAAATAAAAAATGAGTTTAGCGATATTATTAATAAAATAGATTATTCTACCGGATAAATACATTTAAAGAAAATGATTATTGTATTGGTATAAATAATGGACCAGCAAAACAAGGATATGTTCTAATTTTATAAATACCATTCTCATAATACGTTTCAGCCCAACAATATTGTTTTCCTGGCGTATCGTCGTTTTTCATTTGTGGTACATACCAAAAAACAAGATCAGTATTTACAATGTTTTCTGGTTGCTTATTAATAAATTTTTCTGGACCTTGTTTATAGTCGGTATTGCAGCATGGACCAATCGTAATTAAGTCGGTTTCTCCCTCATCTTTTTCAGGATGATTTTTTGTTACATAAGCAAAAGCAAAATCGCCTCTTCCACCATCATTAAACTGTCCTTTACTAGGTTCTATATAAAAACCTGTTCCATCTTTTTGTTGAATTTTATATTGATAACCCAATTTGCTGTAAGTTGTTGTTGCGGTTTGTTGTTGCCACCTTTCATGTGTCCATAATTGCCATTTTTCATTTCCCCATTCATAAAACTGTTGACTGCTTCCTGCAAATGCAATTCTAAAAACAGGTCGGTATGTTCCGTTATTTCCACAACCTCTACCAATGCTAGCACAGCTAACTCTAAATCGACCATCATTATAAAAAAAATAGCGTTGAGCATAGCTATAGTTGCAAGCACTTGGCCACATTTCGCTATAAAATTTTTGTTCTAACATAAATCCAACAATGCTATCATTCTCAATTACTTCTGCAATTTTTGGAGGCTCAGTAGCAACAACAGCTGCTTGGCTAAAAATAGGGCAACCCACAGCATCGCTGTAACCAAAACCATCTGTTCCTGAGTAGCTTACATGCCAATCTACCAGTTTAGCACTATTTACCAATCTTTTGTTTTTAAACTGAACATTGCTAATCATTAAACCATCAGAACTAGTAAGCAAATAATCTAGCTTCCAATTGTTTTTTTGAAGCTTGTTTATTTTTTCGCAGAAACAATCGGCAATATTTTCGTTTTGTAATTTTCTTTCTGTAATTACAATATTTGGTGCATCTTTTCCAACATCAGTCCATCTTAAACCTACCAATCTACAATCTGTTAAATCTACAATTGCCCATAAAGCTCTAGAGCCAACTACAAAAGTTGGTGCTACACATAGATGCATAGATCTTTCGCATTTTGTACGGTTTAATGCTGTTTTAGTGCTTGCCATTAAAGCTTCACTAGCATTGGGTTTAAAGCCCAATGCTTTTTCTACCTCAACGGAATTAATTGCAATATTAGTAGCCAATGAAATTAAATTTTTTGGTATATCTGGTTGTGTTTGCGGATAGTTATTAACGCTTAAAACCCTGTTTGAAAAATAATCTACAATGGCAATTGTGGTTAAGTTGTAGGCATAATTATACATCTCTACTCTTGCCAAAGTGCCGGGTAAAAAAGGAGTGCCTTTTTTAACATCTCCTGGTCTTGCAGGATAAACGCCAAAAATTTCGTTTAATAATGGCTTCTTATTTTTTCTATCAAAAACATATTTGGTAAAGTTGCTGTCTGTAAGTGCAATTTGCTGTGCCAACAACATTTTTTCGCCAACATTTTCTGTTAACAACCTTACAGGCAACTTACTTTGTAAAGTATGATCAATGTCTTTTTTGCGTTGAAGAATATACCTAGCTGTATCTTGTTGGTTGTTCGTGTTGTTTTGTTTAAACTCGTTTACATAAGCTGCATTATTGGGTTTTGGTTTTTGCGACCAAACTTGCACCAACAAAACATGACACATAACAAGTACAAGAATTTTTTGAAACATATATTTAGTTATTGCTAAGGTTGAAACGGATTTTTAAAGTTTTTATTTTTAAAAATAGAGCTATCTGTTAATGCTGCTAAAAAAGCAATCAGTTGCTTTTTTTCTGTTTGGCTAAGCGTAAAACCAGTTATTAATTTGCTTTTAAATTTATTTTGAGAGCCATTGCCTTTAAACGCACCATCGGTAATATTTCTACCACCATTGGCATAAATATCTATCATTTCTTCAATGGTATTTACCGTTCCATCGTGTGTGTATGGAGCTGTAAGCAATACATTTTGAAGAGAGGGTACTCTAAATTTACCATCATCTGCTGCTTGTTGGGTTTGGTTAAATAAACCTTTATCTATTGAGGGATAAGCATTTGAATTATACACATTGTACAAACCTGTATTGTAAAAATCTGTTGAAGCGTTGGCAGATAAATGAGTACCGCTATGGCATTGTCCACACTTTAATTTTTCAGAAAAAAACAATTGCATTCCTTTTTGGGCATCGGCACTTAATGCTTTTTTATTGCCATTTAGAAATTGATTATAAGGAGCGTTGTTAGAAACCAATGTAGCTTCATAAGCTGCAATTGCTGTGATAATATTTTGTAAATGAATGGGTTGCTTTTGTTTTGAAAATGCATTTTTAAAAAGCTGTTGATAGGCTTTATCATTTTTAAAACGTTCAACAATAATGGCTTCATTGTTTTTTACACCCATTTCTTTTGGATGTTCGTTAAACAATGGAAACTGCATTTGTTGCGAAAAGGTTTTGATAGAACTGTCACCCCAAGTATAACTTTTTCTTGCAACAGCATTTATTAAAGAAGGTGCATTACGTTGAACACTAAAACCATCTGCACCTAAAGATGTTCTGTAACCATCAGAAAATGCAAATTTTGGATCATGGCAAGAAGCACAAGAACGAATATTATTATACGATAATCGAGTATCGAAAAATAAGTATTTACCCAAAACAACAAGTGCTTCTTGGTTGGTAGAACTTGATTTTTGAGAGGATGAAAATTCGACCATTACACCCATTGCTAAAATGACACTACAAACCAATTTTATGATAAAACTTTGCATCATATAGTTGTATTATTTCAAGTCTACCAATTCCCAAAATTGTTGTTGTTCATTCCATCTTAAAATATAGCTCGTTTCGGGTTTTTCACTCGATGCTTGTAAGTTGTAATTAAATGCTACACCATTAACCATCATATTTCCATTTATAAACTTTATTTTTCTAGCCTTATCATCACCTCTTGGTCCTAAACCGTCTAAAGAATATTCTAATTGAATAGTTTTGCGTAGAAATTTTCCTGTTTTATCTATTTGTATAGAATAAATATTTCCCATTCTTGTTGTTCCAAAATATAGTTTTTTAATTCCTTTGGTGTCAACATTTACTGCTAAACCCATTGCATCTATTCCCTTTAAAGTATCAATTATTTTCTTTGTTTTTGAATGAATTTGGTAAATAATTCCTGTTTCATGATATCTATCTGAACCAGAAACAGATGCTGCAAATAAGGCATCGCTAGAGCAATCGTATGTTAAACCCAATAATCCATAAGGGTTTTGAATGTAACCTTTCGCTTTTAATATAGGTAGCGATAACCAAAGCTGCATAATGCCTGTTTGTTTATCTATTTTGTAAATTTTGTTTTGATCACTTGGTTTATTGTGTAAAAAAGAAACTAATGGAGCAGGAATGGTAAAAACATTTCCGTCAATATCAAAAGCAATTGTAGCTAAATATCCTGCTTTTTCCCAAGATTGATGCTGGTAAATTCTACCTTTTATGGATTGATTAGAGGGAGCTTTCTCATTTTTGTTGGGTAATAATTCAATTAATACCAATCCAATTTTACTTTTTTCAGCAGTGCTTAATGCCGCCCATTTTGGATTAAACCCTAATTTTTGAATAAATGGAGGTTCTTTTTGGCAGGCTTTACTATCAAATTGTGCATAACTTGTTTGGCAAACGACGGTAATCAAGCAAAAAAGCTTCCAAATATTACCCATGTTTTTAGGTTTTATTTTCTTTATTTTTTTCACTAAAAACAGTTCTATTAATTTAAAAAATACTCTTTTTACGATAGTAAAAACTAAGTTATTAGTAATTGTAATTAAGTATAGAACCATTATTTTACAATACTTTCAAACTAATTTCTGAAAAAATTTGCTATTGTTGAGCCTTTACAGATAAAAACTTATAAAAAACGCTTTAAATTCAGCTAAATGTTTTTATTTTGTAAAAATATCTACGAATGTGGATAATTATTTTTTGATTAAATATAAATACACCAAAATCCAATCCTCCTACATCACTTTAATTGCAATTACATGATCAATTTTACTCCCCCTTATTTTATGAATAAAGATTTGCAAGTACAAAAACGAGTTAAAGCCTCTATAGCTGTTTTAGGCTTACTTGCTTTATCAAGCACATCGTTTGCACAAGTAAGTGGAAATGTTTTTAAAGATTTTAATGCAAATGGAAGTAAAGAAGCAACAGCTTCGTACAACGAACCGAATGCAAACGGTATTCTTGTTTCTGCGTATAATCAATCAGGCGTTCTTTTAGCAACAGCTACAACCAATGCAAGTGGTAATTTCAGTTTTACAAGTGGTCAAATTGCTGCCGGAACAAAAGTAAGGTTACAGTTTTCTGGCTGGAGTGCTGTAGACTTTCCTTCTGCTTTTGGTTCACAAAATACTACAAGTATTCAGTTTGTAACAGCACCATTCACCAACGCCAATTTTGCCATTAACTATCCAGGCGATTATTTTAGTAACTCAAATCCAAAAGTTATTGTTCCTGGTTATGTAAATGGAAATAATAGAGTTGCTGCATCAAGTGCTGCTAATGGAGATGCTGTATATGCATATAATTACGATTTATCAGGTAATGTAGATATTTTAGCCAATCATGGACAAATAGGTTCTGTATGGGCAACTGCTTACCACAGAAAAGCAGACAAAATGTTTTATGCCGCATTTGTTAAAAGACATGTGGCATTGGGTTCTTTAGGTACTGCAGGTATTTATGTAACCAATAATGCAAGAACAGCAAATAATACTTCAAATACAAGTGCTTTTGTAAACTTAAATGCTATCAACCCTGCTTTTGATGCAGGAACAGTAACAAGAAATTTTAATCCTGGTAATGGTGATAAAACCCAAGCCAATTATGACGAAGATGCTTTTGACGCTGTAGGAAAAAAAGGTATTGGAGGAATGAGTATTTCAGACGATGGAAAATATTTATATCTAGTTAACTTAAACGATAGGAGATTATGGAGAGTTGAAGTTGGTGAAAATGGAACTGCACCAACTAGTGCTTCTCAAATTCAACAATATTCTGCTGTTCCGCCTTCATCAGGTGGTGGACAAAGTTTTAGAATTTTTGCGGTAAAATATTATAGAGGCGATATTTATGTAGGATGTGTAAATGATGGTGTACACATCAGCGGAAATCCGGTAAATAGAAATAACTTAATGATGTATGTGTACAAAGTTGGTGCAGACGAAACACCTGGTTCTGCAACCTTTGATATTGTATTACAAGCACCATTAACCTACAATAGAAAAGCCAATTTGAATACAGGATATAGTGGAACAAAAAATACTGCATATACAGATCCAAACGGAACGAATGCATTGTTAAGTAATACATCTTGGCATCCTTGGGCAAGAAATTTTAATGAATTATTGGTTGGTGGTAGTGCTACAAAACCAATGTATCCACAACCTATTTTATCTGGAATTGAATTTGATCCGATAGATGGTTCAATGATTATTGGTTTAATGGACAGAACTGGTCACCAAGTTGGTAATGAAAATTTTGGAACCAATACAAGTTCTTCAACTTTATACACTGGAAATGCTGCAGGCGATATTTTAAAAGCTGCAAATACTTTAGGTGATTATTCAAGTTTTACTTTAGAGAATAACGGTACTGTAGGAAGTATTACAAGTGTTGGTGCAGGAAACGAAGAAGGCCCTAATGGTGGTGAATACTATTTTACCGATCGTTTCAGACAAGGTGCAGGTGGTGCATTGGGAATATCGGATGTAACAAGCAACAATGAATATTTAGACCATGAAGAAACAAGTACAGGAAGTGTAGGTTTAGTTGCGGGAAAAGGTGAAGTACTTACAACCGCTTTCGACCCAATTGATGCTTGGAATAGTGGTGGAATTAGATATTATAACAATGCTAACGGAATTGCAACGAAAGGAAAGAAATTATACGAAGGCATAACGGTTGATTTGTTTGGTAAAGCAAATGGTTTAGGTGATATAGAATTTATTACTGCACCTGCACCAATTGAAATTGGAAATAGATTATGGAAAGATACAGATGGAGATGGTGAACAAGATGCAGATGAATTACCTTTTGCAGGAGTAACAGTTCAATTATTACAAGGAACTACTGTAATTGCTACAGCTGTTACCGATATAAATGGACAATATTTCTTTTCTTCAGATGCATCAAGAACATCTACAGCTAGTGCTATTTATAATATTACTCAACTTACCAACAACAGCAATTACACAGTTCGTGTTCCGAATGTAAATGGAAACAATAAACAACCTGCTTTAGGAAATTTTGGAGTAACCATTCCAAATAATGTAGCAGGTTCTTTTGGCGATGAAGTGGATAGTGATGGCATAGTTGTTGGTAACAATGCAGATGTTGTGGTAAGTACAACAATTGCAGGTGCCAATAATCATAGCATAGATTTTGGATTTGTAAATTGTGGGGCAAGTGTTGTAACAGCCTCATTTACAACATCGGTAACAACAGTTGCAAACACACCATGTTTAGACAATAACCAAGTAACATTTACAAACACCTCAACAGGTGGTGCATCTGTAGTTAGTTGGAATTTTGATAATGGTTCAACATCTACAAACGCAAACCCAACGGTAACATATACAGTTGCTGCTACCTATAATGTAAAACTAGTTGTTGAAAGTGCTAGGGGTTGTAAAGATAGTATTACACAAGCCATTATTATTGCATCTTGTACTACAGGTTCAGGTGTTGGTGGTGGCGTAGAAAGCAAAAGCTTAGGAGCTATAATTGGTAAAAGAAACTTTGCTTTTTACAAAAATGGCGAAAATGGAGAAGTAGATTATAGCCGTAAAGAACGAATTGTTACAAACCCATCATCTTCAGACAATTCTATTGCTGTAAATAGTATTCAAACTAACAGCACAAACGGAACATCTTTGGCTAATATTATGCCTTTTAGAGTAGATCCTACGTTTGCACAGTTTGTAACATCACCAACAGATTTGGTAAACTTTACCAATGCAATAGAAGTAAGATCTATCGACTTTACGAAAAATAATTTACCAAAAGCAGTTGCATTTGCTACAAAAACATTGGGTGGCGTTTACACACACACAAAACCAATTTGTGATAGATTAAGAGGTGCACAATTGCTTAAGGTAGAAACAGTTACAATTGATAACTACAACTTTATACGCTATACTTTAAAACAAGAAAACGGATCTGTTGAATACGCCATTAGTTTTTCTGCTGGTAAAAAAATTGGCAGAACTAGTTTCAGCATTCAAAGCAATTGGATGACAAAAGATTACATAGGAGAAGATACATTGTTTAACTATCAATTATGGGCTGCTTCTCCTATACATGTAAATACAATGGTAACAGAGGTTTTGAGCAGATTAAAGGGAATTACTTCTATTTTACCACAAACAGCAATAAGCGGATTGCCCAATGCTTATATTTCTGAAGGAAGCAGAAGAGGCACAGCTTTAAATGTGGTGGTAAACAACGGAACATCATTTACCAATGGTTATTTTGAAATAGATGAAAAACGCAACGAAAATTCACCTATTACAACAAGAATAGTTCCGTTTACTGTTGCATCTAACAACAAAACCAATGTAACTATTCCTGTAAGTGATCATTACGAAGCTGATATTAGAATGTTTATCAACAACAAGTTGGAAGACATTGTATACATGGCTGATGGTATTTGGGGAATTGATTATAACAATACCAATAGTAGTGTTGCTAAGTTTGAAGTGGCAAACGATGCTGCAAGAACATACAATGCCGATGAATATGCATTATTAAGAAATGTGAATATTGAAGCAACTTCAAAAACGTACATTTCAGTGTATAAGTTTTTAAGAGGTGGAGGTTCAGAGCAAAATTTATCTGATTATAAATCAATCCGTTTTAATGCCAATGCTAGTGCGGCAAACATTAATCTACGAATTACTATTACTAAAAAAGGAATTACCAATTGGGCTAATCAATATACTTATTTGGTAAAAGGATTGACTACAGAAAGTAAAGAATACTTGATTGGTTTAGATGAATTTACATCTGCAGGTAGCACCGATAAATTGGTAGCTTCTGACATTACATCTGTAATTTATACTTACGAAATAGCAAGCGGAAACAATACTAGCTTTTCTGCATCATTAACAAATGTAGCGTTTAGTAAAGCGGATGCTGCATATTTAAGAAGTTTAGAAGCTAAAGATGTAACCGTGTTTCCAAATCCGAACTTTGGTAAGTTTAGCGTAAGTTTTATGAGTGATAAAGATGCTATTTTACAATTAGATATTACGGATATTACGGGAAGAACAATTAGTAAACGTGTTGTAAATGCAGTAAAAGGTAGCAACCTATTAAATGTTGAATTAAATGGTGCGTACAGAAGCAATGTTTACATCATTAGTTTAACGGGTAAAGATGGTAAATACAACACACAAAAAATTACCATTAATCCAAGATAGTCTTATTTAATCCGTACACTTTTCTCTATCAAAAAAAGTCCAAACTCAACAATGAGTTTGGACTTTTTTTATGCAACAAAACGATCAAGTTTGGTAGTGAGCTATAATAAAAGCGTATTTACACAGCTTCTACTTTATTATTGGGTTTATAAAATAACAATCCAAACATCATAACCAGTGCTGAAATAACAATAATTTGAATGATTAAAGAACTGTTTACAAATTGAATTTGCTGACTAGCAGGAATACTTAAAAACAATAAAACAGTAATTAAACCTCTTGGTGCAATAAATACCAATGGAAAAATCGGCAGCTTCGAAATGTATAGTTGAATGGCTCGAATAACTAATATTACAGCTACAATTGCAACAGACCACAACAGTGTTTCGGTATTTAAAATATCGTCTGTTTTTATTAAAAAGCCAAATAGTAAAAAGAATAATGAACGAATTAAAAAAGTAGATTCTACCACCAATTCTGTAAACTTATGAATTTCATTTTTTAGAATTTCTGGTTGTAATAGTTGAATATATTTGTTATGTTTTAATTCGTCTAAATTTCCTAAAAACAAGCCTACAATCATGATAAATACCAAAGCCGATAAATGGTACACTTTGGCAACATTGTAAATGAGTAAAATAAGTAGAATGATGGGAATAAACTTTACATGGTGTTTTATTTTGCTCAACAAAAAAGCCAAAGCTGCTGTAGCCACAAACGAAATAACAATTAACAAAACAAATTCTGCCGAAAAGGCCAATACAGACGACAATCCAATATGTGTATTAAACAAGAAAAAATTAAATAATACCACACCAATTATATCAGAAATGCTGCTTTCGTAAGTTATAAATTCTCTGTACTTGTTCGATAAATTACGAACACTTGGTATAGCAATTGCACTACTAATAATACAAATAGGCAATACATTTATTAAGCTTGTTTTAAAACTTGCTTCTCCACTCATTACTAAAGCACCTGCTAATAAACCACCCAATACCAACATGGGTATTAAAGCAATTACAAACGACTTTTTTACAACGCCTAGTTTTGATTTGTTCAATTCTAATTCTAGAGAGCCCTCTAATACAATTAATATTAAACCAATCGTTCCTAAAATAGGTAAAATGGGTGCTAAGTCTGGTACTTGTATGTTGAGAAACTGTGCCATTTTTTTAACAGACCACCCTACCACTAAAAGCAAAATAACCGATGGAATTTTTGTTTTAGCAGCACTAATATCAAACAAGTATGCAATTAATACCAATACACAAATAGTAATAATAATGGCTGATGTCATAAGCAGAATAAATTTAAAAGTTAGAAAAAAGTATAGCGAAAGGAAAAGAGCAATCATTAAATACGTTTCTAATATTATGCCAGAAAAAGTATTCTACAATCTTATTAATTTTTATAAATGTATCTCAACACACGTAACAAGGCAATATCTATAATACATTTACAAGCAATAATTGTATATCTATGTCTAACGAAATTATTCGATTAACCCAATTTTCTCATGGTGCTGGTTGTGGTTGCAAAATTGCTCCACAAGTTTTACAAACCATTTTACAAACACAAAACAACATAGAAACAGACCACCGTTTATTGGTGGGCAATTCAACTAGCGATGATGCTGCCGTTTATGCTTTAGATGCTGAAACTGCAATCATTAGCACTACAGATTTTTTTATGCCAATTGTAGACGATGCATTTACTTTCGGAAAAATTGCAAGTGCCAATGCTATTAGTGATGTGTATGCAATGGGTGGAAAACCCATTTTGGCAATTGCCATTTTAGGTTGGCCAATTGATAAGTTACCAGTAGCCTTGGCTCAGCAAGTATTAGAAGGTAGTAGAGCAATTTGTAAAGAAGCAGGAATTGTTTTAGCTGGTGGACACACAATAGATAGTACAGAACCTATTTTTGGTTTGTCGGTAAATGGAATGGTGCAAATAAATCATTTAAAAAGAAACAATACAGCAAAAGAAGGCGATATTTTATTGCTTACTAAACCAATTGGCGTAGGCATTTTATCTACTGCTCAAAAAAGAGGTGTAATTACAACAGAAGATGCTGTTTTGTTTGAACAACAAATGTGTGTTTTAAATAAAGTTGGAGCAGATTTGGGAGCAATAGACGGTGTACATGCCATGACAGATGTAACAGGTTTTGGCTTATTAGGTCATTTATTAGAAATGGTAGAAAATAGTGGTTTAGGTGCAACTATTTTCTATAATAAAATACCAATTATAGAAGCTGCAAAAACATATTTAGCCCAAAGAATTGTACCTGATGCTACCTATAGAAATTGGAATAGTTACAGCACAAAAGTTGCCTTTGACAAAGGAATAAATGTAATGGAAGCGTTTAATATTTTACCCGATCCACAAACAAATGGCGGCTTGTTAATTGCTGTAGCTCCTAACGAATTACAAACTGTTCAAACAATTTTACAACAACATCAAATAGCATATATTCAACACATTGGTGTTTGTGTAGCTCAGCAAGAAAAGCCGATTTTTATTACTAATCAATAGCTATTATTATTACTTAAAACCATCAATAGCAGCTGCTAGCTGCCAATCTAATGCTGTAACAATATTTCCCTTATCGTGTGTTTGCAACCATACATCTACTTTATTGTAGGTGCATGTAAATGTTGGGTGATGATTTAGTTTTTCTGATGCAATTGCTATTTGAACAATAAAAGCCATGGCTTCAGAGAAATTGGTAAACACAAATTGTTGGTGTAACTGGTTATTTGTTTCTTTCCACATAATGCTTTTTGTTTTAAAAATATAGACGATCTGTATTGATATAATACTTGTTTTTTAAGAATCAATATATACATAAAGATGGAACAAAAGCGTTTACAAACATTAACCTATGGTATTCAAAAACGCAATTGTGTAATTATTAAATAAATCTGGTTGATCTATGTTTACAACGTGTCCACAATTAGGTACTACTATCAATTTATTATTGATAGGCTGCTTTGTTACTAGCTTTTGAATAGATGGTAAAAACATTGCATCTTCTTTGCCCATTAAATACAAACAAGGCATTGCAGCAATATTAGAGCGTAATTTTTTCAATACTGTATTTACTTGTGTAGACAACCGATACCATCTAATAAATTCTTGTTGCGTTAGTTTCTTAGCCTCTCGAATAAACATGGCTCTAGATTTTTTGTGGTTATGCCTTGGCATAATAATGAATGCAAAAAACCGATACAGCCACATGTAAGGAATAAAACTTTTTGAAAACATGCCTAACTGCATGAGCAATTGTGAGCGTATATTTAATTGCATAATTGCACCTGCCATTATTAAACCATCTACCCTTTTTGCATGTGTTGCTGCTAGTTGTCTAATAATTATTGTTCCTAATGAAATACCAATAAAATGAGAAGACGCAATTTTAAGATGGTTTAAAACATCAATAATATCTTGAACCACTTCATCAAATGTTAGCGAATTTGTGGTAGGCTTGTGTTTTGAATTACCATGACCTCTTAAGTCTATTAGCAAAACATTGTAATGGGCATTTAAGAATTTAATTTGCCTAAACCAAATAATCGAACTGCCACCAGCACCATGAATTAAGGTGACCCACTTTGTTGTTTTTGGATGTAAATAAGTGGTATAACTAAGTAAATTAGCTTCAGAATATTGGTGCATAATAAAAATTTAGCCATAAACAAGTACAGTATTTTACTGGCTATAATAGTGAAAATACGCACCAATTTTGAAGTGGTACATTTTATTATTTTTTGTTGATAAATATAATTGAAGCATTTAACTACATAGCATATTGTGTAAGTAAAAGCAGTAAATGTTACCGTTGTTGTGCTTATCAATAAAGTCGTTATTGGTTAGAATGAATTTTTTTTACCGACCTTTATAGCATGTTGGTACACATTCATCCTGATAATCCCAATGCAAGACACGTTAAAACCGTTGTTGAATGCTTGTTAGATGGCGGTGTAATTATTTACCCTACAGATACCATTTATGGTTTGGGTTGTAACATTTACGAACATAAGGCAATTGAACGAATTGCAAGAATAAAACAAATAGATCCTTCAAAAGCACAACTGAGTTTTGTTTGTAGCGATTTAAGCCACTTGAGTAAATACACAAAAAGTATTGATACGCCTTTGTACAGAATGTTAAAGAGTTATTTGCCAGGTCCTTACACTTTTATTTTGCCTGCTAGCAAAGAAGTTCCTAAAATTTTGCAGAGTAAAAAAAATACCATTGGCTTAAGAGTTCCAAACAATAATATTACACAAAGTATATTACAAACTTTACAGCACCCTATTTTATCGGCATCATTACCAGGAGAAATGGTAGAAGAATATACCGATCCTGAATTGATGTATGAAAATTTTAAACATTTGGTTGATATTGTTATTGATGGAGGAATTGGTAATATGATACCTTCTACCATTATTGATTGTACCAAAGAAACGTACGAAGTAATTAGAATGGGTGCAGGAGAATGGAGAGATTAATATTTGCAGCAATATTGCAAATTGTGTTGTCTTGTACTAGTATATGCTAGTAAAACAAACTTTTCTATTTATTGTAGTTGCCTTGTTTTTTAGTTCTTGTGCTTTAAGGCGAGCTGAAAGATTTGCATATGCAAATACACCCGCAAATATTTTTTATGCCAAGCAAAAAGGCGATGCAAAACTTACAGGATATCAATTTTCTGATGCTAAAGGAGAAAACAAAGGTTTTGCTATACAAACAGGGTATGCAATTACCAAACATATAGCAGTAATAGCATCTTACGAAACAAAAAATGAGTCACAGAATTATCCTTACGATTCTATTCGGTATTATAGACAAGGTTTTTTTGGTGCAACTGTTCAAACCAATATTTTTAACAGTTCATCTGTATTGTATAAAAGAAAAGCTACAGAATTTGCTATTGGTTATTTGGGCAGGCTAGAAAATGTAGGTATTTTAACATATAATGTTTACATCGGTTGTGCGTTTTTAAATAATCAATTTCAAGATAGTGGATTAGACTCTCAAAATAACTTATATAATAGATTTCACAACACAAAGGCAAACAAATATTTTGTACAAAGTTCTGTTCACATTATGCCATCTTCAGTGATTCATTTGTCGTTTGGAGCTACATTATCCAGTCTGCATTTTTCATCTATACAAACCAATTATCAACAAGATGAGTTAGAATATTTTTATTTGAATAAAATCGACAAAAATAGTTTTGTATTTTTTGAGCCTTTTGTAAATATTCAATTGGGTATTCCTAAGTTTAGTTTTTTAAAATTCGACACCCAATTGTCTTTGGCCAATAATTTTCAGTACAACTTACCCAAAGCCAAAACACTTAGTGCAGCTGCAGGATTAACGTTAGAAATAAATGGATTAATGAAATTTATTAAAAAGCATTAAAATAAATTCATTTGTTTGGGGTTAATATTAAAGCTCAGCCGATGGTATTTGCATAATCCAAATTGTTCAATTGCTTTTCTATGGTCGGCAGTTCCATAACCTTTATTTTGATTCCATAAATACTGTGGATATTCTTCATGCACTTGTTGCATATAAGCATCTCTATACGTTTTTGCCAAAATACTTGCAGCAGCAATATTGGCATATTTCCCATCGCCTTTTACAATGCATTGATGTGGAATATTAGAATAGGGTGTAAATCTATTGCCATCGATAGCTAAATATTGTGGACGCTGCTTTAGTTTTTCAATTGCCAAATGCATGGCTTTGAAAGATGCGTTTAAAATATTAATACGGTCTATTTCTTCATTAGAAACCATGGCTACTGCAAAATCAATTGCATGTTGTTCTATAAACAATCTTAATTCGTTTCTATCTTTTTCTTTTACTTGCTTGCTATCGTTTAATAAAGGATGGTAAAAATTTTCAGGCAAAATTACTGTAGCTGCAAACACCGGACCAGCATAGCAACCTCTACCTGCTTCATCGCATCCAGCTTCTACAAATTGTGTTTGAAAACGAAGGGCTAACATAATTGTAAAAATAAGTAGCAGCAGTTTATTTTATTAAAACTTTAAACAACTATCTACAAGGTGGGTAACTGCTACCTAACTTTGCTCTTCCTAATTTGAAAACTCATGATTTCTAAGCGGTTTATAACTTTTGTGTGGATTGTTTTGGTAACTACCTTTTTGGTAATTATTGCAGGCAGTGTAGTGAGAACAACTCAAAGTGGCATGGGCTGTCCTGATTGGCCTACTTGTTTTGGTAGCATTGTTCCACCAACAAAAGCCGAACAAGTTATTTTTCAACCCAATCATGCATATAAAAAAGGGCAATTTATAGTTTACAACGATAGTTTAAAATACGCAGTAAAAAAGTTTGTAAGTGCAAATGAATACAATGCTACCGATTGGAAACAATACGAAAAACACAATTATGCAAAGTTTGATGTTTTGCAAACTTGGATAGAATATATCAATCGTTTATTAGGTGCTTTATTAGGAATATTGGTTTTGATACAATTTATATGGAGTTGTTGGTTTTTTAAAACCAATAAATGGGTAGCCTTTTTAAGTTTAGGGTTGGTATTGCTAACGGGTTTTCAAGCATGGTTGGGTAAAACGGTTGTAGATAGTAATTTGGCACTTTTAAAAATTAGCTTACATATGTTTGGAGCTTTGGCAATGGTTTTTTTATGTCAATACATTTTGTTTTTAGCCAAAGGCAAAAAAAGAGTGTTGGTAGGTTTAGAAACCATTCAACTTACAAGGGTATTATTCGTTGCTGTTTTTTTACAAATACTTTTAGGAACCGATGTAAGAGCACAAATAGATACTATTGCGTCTAAATTTGCTTATTTAAACCGAAGTGGTTGGGTTGATGAATTAGATATATGGTTTTATGTACACAGAAGTAGTTCGTTAGTAATTACTTTATTAACGGCGTATTTGTTTTATAAGAATAAATTGAGTGGTATTTATAAACCCGTTTTAGTAGTTGTAATTGCAGAAATTTTAGTAGGTGTTGTATTGGTTTATGTTGATTTTCCTGCATTTGCACAACCATTACATTTATTGCTTTCTTCTATTTTAATAGCCGTAGTTTTTTACAATTGGTTAAAAATTGCTCATCACAAAATACATAAGTAATAGCGGTTTTTTCAATAAAAAAGTCACTAACGAATGCATTAGCGACTTTTTTTAATAATCATTTAAATGAGCAATGTTTATTTATAGCTCTCGTAAAAGTTGTTCAACAAACTCATTTGTCATATTTGAAATATTATCTTCATATTTTTCTAAATATTTCGATAAGCCTTTTGTCCAAGATTTAAATAAACCATCCTTTATTTGATCTACATTATACGGAACGTGAATTGCCCCTTTTTTTACTTCGTTGTTCAAACCTGTTACTTTATAACTTACTACCATATTGCTTTCTAAACCTTTGTATCCGCTAGAATACCATTGAAAGTATATTAGTAGAAAAACTAGGTTGTAATTGTAGTATCTATAAAAGTTCTGCGGAATTGTATCAATGCTTAATTCAAGCTTTCTGCCATTTAGCTTTTCATTAATTTTTTGCAAGTTTTGTTGTGTTTGTATGGTTGACACAAACTTTGCAATCGGAATTTGAGCATTTAGTGTAGTGTATGTATCACTTTCATAATGCCAAAATACAATTAAAGGAATAAAGCTGTGAAATTTAGAAGTGCTTGTTGAAATGGTATCAGATTTTACTAATAATGGAGAATTAATTACAATATTTTTCCCATTTTTTGCATTGTTAATTTTGGGTAAACTGCCGAATTGCTTAACCAATTGCTTATCCATGTATTTACCACTAGAGCAACTTGTAAGCGAATAAGAAATTACGGCAACGATGATTAAATTTAAAAACACTCTCATTAGCTAAATATTTTATTTAAAAACTAAAATAAGGTGTTTTATCAATATGTAAAAATATTAAGGATTAATATCAATTTAATTTCATGATTTTTAAAAAGTTGGATATATTTTTTAAACATAAATGTTGTTATTAAACGAATGCAAATGAATAATACTTTTAAAAAAGTATAAAAAACGCCATTTTTTTTAGCTATATTTTTTTTTGTTTGTGTTTACAACAATGTTTTTACCTAGCAAATTCAATACATACATTATTATTGAAAAAATTGCAAGTATAAGTATATACCAAAATCCATTTTGTGGAATTGTATCTGTAAATGAACCAATAACATTTTTTTCATTGCTGTATCTTTCTATCACCCATGCAATTGATAATACAATAGAAATTAAACCAAAAATGATTCTGAAAATTGTATAAAATTTGGTTTTACTCAATAATATTAGCCAAGGAATAATTAATAAAACAATAAATAGTTGCATACATTCAATACCCATATTAAAAGCAAACACACTAATAATAAGCGTACTATATTCTAAATGCAAATTCGATAAAACAGATGCAAAAGCTAGTCCATGAATTAGCCCAAAAAATGAGGCGATGAACATTTCTTTGGTTGGAAAAATAGGAATTAATACATGTACAGCTGAAATAAGAATAGATATAGCAATTATCACTTCTACTAATTGAATAGGCAGTTTTAACCATTGTAAAGCACCCAATAAAAGTGTGATAGAATGCCCTATTGTAAAAGCGGTTACAATTTTAGCAACACGAAAAATTCCATTTTTTGTACTCGTAAATTTACCCCAATACTTACCATTAACTACAAGCAATGCTGGTAATAATAGAATAATTAAAAACAATAAATGATCGGTTCCATTCTTAATGTGTTCTGTACCTAAAACAAATAGTTTGGTAAATCCTTTAAAGCTACTTCCTTTTTCTAGCTGAACATGAAGCGGAAAAATTTTGCCCGATGGAATATCTAGTTTAATAATTCCGATATCGGTTTTGTTTTCGTTGTTGAGTATACCGTTTTGCCAGTCTTGATTTATAGAAACAATAATACTATGTGTTATTACTTGATGTAAAACGGCATCGTAATACAAAGTAAAATTTCTTAAATAATTTGTGTTTGTTGGTGTAAGTGTAAATTGAACAATTACTTCTTCGTATTTGCCAACAATAATATCTTGTGCATTAGTAATTTTAACTTCTTGAATTGTTGTAGACCAAAAACCAGTTTTATCAGCGGCTTTAATATGTTCGGTAAAATATTTTATTAAAAAACGACTGTAAATGTCTCTTGCTTGTTGTTCGCCTACAGCATTTGCTAGTTCTATCAAAGGAATTTTTGCTTCACCTTTAATATCTTTTTCCAATACAAACAAATCAACGGTAGAGTTTGGCATTGGATGACATTCTACTTGTATACATACCAGTGAAAATATAAATATGAAGATGAGTTTTTTCATTCTATACTAAAGTGCTTTAAACTAAACTAGGTACAATTGCGTACCTAGTTTTTACATTGTTTATCTAAAGTTTCGATTACAGATGTTTCGAATAATTTATCTAGTTGTACCATAATCGTTAACTCGATCTCTCCAAACAGAATGATAATGAACACCACTTAATACAATACCATTTTGAACACTAAATTCAATCCAAACATGTGGGCCACTAATTCGTATATAATCGTTTCTTGTATTCATATTTACAGTGCCGCTATGTAAAATGTAAGTATTATCTAATTCTGATTCATATAAACTGTTTATTGAAGCGGCATTTGTATTGTCAACATCATTAACGTAGGTTTTTATGGCATTCATTACCAATGTTTTTTGTGTGGTACTTAGGCCATTACATTGTAATCCAGAATTGGTAGTAGGAAACGACCAATTTGCAGATGGACCAAGCAATAAATCTGAGTAAGTAGTAGTTGTATGTGCCGTGTTGTATTGTGTGGTTGTAAGTCCAGCAATTAAAGCTGTAAAAGCTGTTTGTTCTTGATTCATAGGTGCATAAGAAACACTGTTTGTTGTCCAAGTAAGGGGTTCTGTTGCCGTAAAGTGAGGTGTTGCAGAAATGAACGCACCATCTTTATAAGTGTTTGCTACTGTTTTGTGATGTCCTGTCATCATAATTTCAAATTGCCCTGTAGATGCAGGAGTACCGAAAAATGCAATGTAATAATTACCAGAACCGTAGGTGCTTCCACCACCGTTAGACTGAAGATAATTATCAGCCAACCACAATTGTTGCACTTCATCCCATCCTTCGTTGGTGGTTGTGCCGCTCATTTGTTCAACAATAGCTTTAGCTGCAGTTAATTGTGTAAAGCTTAAACTACTGAAAGGTATTCCTAATCTTGCAGACATAGAAGCAGGTAAATTGCTCCAGGTTTTTATATTTGCAAACGTATAAGATAATTGTAATTGTGCAATTTGTGTAGAAGTTAAAGTTGCTTTAAACGCATCACACAAACATATTAATTTAGCTACACCAGAAAGTGAAGAACATCCTGCAGTGGTGCTTGCCACATTTAAAGAAATTGTACAAGATTGTCCACCAAACGTAATAGCAAAAGAAGCTGTGCCTGTAGTTGTAGGTGTACCTGAAATTGTATAAACAATATTGCCGCCTCCATTTACCAAATTACCAGCTACTAAAGTTGCAGAAAGTCCGCTAACACCTGTAGAAGATATGGTTGTGCCGGCAGCATAACTTAATCCATTGCCACCAGTATAAGGTACTGATATTGTGCCCGTAAATGCAGTGTTAATAGCTGCACTGCCAGATGATGTTGCATTGCTGCAATTTAAATTGCTAACGGTTGCAACAGTACTACCAGCTGCATTTACAGCTAAGTTTAAAGTACAAGATTGTGAAGCAAAGGAAATAGCAAAAGAAGCTGTACCTGCGGCTGATGGTGTACCTGTAATGTTGTACACTAAATTTCCGGAGCCATTGGCAAGGCTACCTGCATTTAAAGTAGCTGTTAAGCCGGAAACACCTGTTGAAGCTATTGATGATCCAGATGTGTAAGCTACACTATTGCCACCTGTGTAGGTAATTGTAGCTGTTCCGGTATAACTTATGTTAGCAGTTGCAGAATTAGAAAAAATTACTGAAGAACAGTTTAATGCTGAAATACTAGCAGTACCAGTTGTTGTTTTATCTTTTTTACAAGCACTAAATAAAATTGTTACAAGTAAAGAATAGCAAGTAAGTGTTTTTGAGGTTAACCACATATGATTGTTTTTTAGGTAAAAAAGGTATAATTTTTTTCAAATGAGTATTAGGTCTAAAAAGAAGTCACAAACTTAGTGGAGGTAAAAAAAATTAAACATCAATTGTGGCAAAATGTAATAAATATGTGGTGAAATCCATTTTCTAAAAATTCAGTTTATGATCTAAAACCATTTTTAAACCCTCTTCATAATTTTTTCCGATAGGAATTTCTTCTTCTCCAATAGCAATCATTTTTTGTTTAATGCTTGCTATTCTGCTAATGGGTACAATATACGATCGATGAACTCTGACGAATTGATGTTTGCTTAGCATATCTGTTAAAGCTTTTAGTGTAAGCCTAACAACAATTGAACTAGCATTTACGAAATGAATTTTTATATAATTGTCTAAACCTTCAATGAACAGAATATCATTTAAAATTATTTTAACAATGCCATTATCTGCTTTTAGCATTAAGTAATTCGATTGTTCGCTAATTGTAGCATTTTGTATTAGGTTATACATGTCTTTTGCCTTTGTAACTGCTTTTTCAAAACGAGATAGTGTAAATGGTTTTAACAGATAGTCTAAAGCATCCATAGAATAACTTTCAAGTGCATATTCGCTGTACGAAGTGGTGAAAATTAAAATTGGTTTATACGATAGTGATTTATAAAAATCAATTCCGCTAATAGAGGGCATATTTATATCTAAAAAAAGTAGATGAATCGGATTTTTTTCGATGTATTGAAGTGCTTGTCCACTTTTGGTAAATCCTTTTTCAAACTGAATAAAATTAAATTTTTGACAATAGTTTTCTATTAATTCAATAGCCAAAGGTTCATCGTCTAATGCAATGGTTTTTATCATACTAAAATAATTTCTAGAGTAGTTGTATAATCAGTTTCTGTATTAATGATGTTTATTTTATGCTTATTCGGATATAGTTTTTGTAGTCTTTCTATTGTGTTGTTTAAACCAATTCCTGTAGAAACTATGTTATTTATAAAAGGAACTTTTTTATTGTAAACATTCATATACAATCCTTCATGTGTTATTTGAATAGATAAGTTTACAATACATTCTTCTGCATCAGGGTTAACACCATACTTAAACGCATTTTCAATAAAACTGATGAGTAATAGCGGTACAATTTTTTTATGCTCTGCAAAACCACTACTGCTAAAATTAATCGTTGTTGTATTGCCTAATCTTGCTTTTTGAAGCTCTATATAATTGTGTATATAATCTAGCTCCTTTTGTAGAAGAATTTTATTTTCTTGAGCGTCTTTTATTACATAACGCATTAAGCCAGATAAATTAATAATAGCATCACTAGCTTTATCATCTTTTTTAATCGATAAACTATAAATAGTATTAAGGGTATTAAATAAAAAGTGTGGATTAATTTGTGCTTTTAAAGAGTTCAGCTCTGCTGAAAGTTTTTCTTCCGTAACTCTTGCTAAATTTTCTCTTGTTTTTAATAAGAATGAAAAAAATATAGCCGTAAAAAATAAAGATAGATGACGCCTAAACTCATCAAAAACAAAACTGCCAATGGAAGAATGGCTCTGCATAATTGGTGGACGAAAATTGGAGCCATGATTAAACTGTTGGTTGTTGTTGAATAGGTGAGCACCATTTGGCACAGCATCTGCAAAAAACTTGCCCATAAATAAAGGAAGCATAAATGCTAGCGAAAGAAATACGATTATACAAACAATGTATATTATATATTTTTTTGTAAAAAATAGTTTGGGCAAAAAAACATAATAGTTAATATAGAAAAAACAGAGTAAAACAAAATTGGCAGTAGTATCTTGAACATATATTCTTGTAAAAGCCATGAACGGCTCATCAGGCGGTCTAACAAAAGCAACTGATGGAATAATTAGAAATAACGAAACGAAAAAGATATGCGTTAATATTTTCTCTCTAGTTGGTGTAATAAAAGGCACTTTTTTACCAAATGTCGGAATTTGTTGGCTAAACAGCTTTTTTGATGTGGTAAAAATGCTAATTTTTGTGGTGAACAATGCTTATTAAACTATAATTAAAAGTGATTCACACAATAGAAAATAGTACTTTCTAGCAAAAAATTAAACTGTAAAAATGATACTCGTAATTTATACAGCAACAATGTGATAAGAGCAGATTTTAAAAATGTATATGTAGTTAATTGTTGAATACTAATTTATTACCCAATTGTATACTTGTAATTTTTGTGTGCTTTGTATGGTAATATTTTTCTGCTGATTACCAAATTGCAGTGTTAATTTGTTTTCACCAGTTTGCAGTGGTATTCTAACATAACTAATAAAGGCGGGTAACGATTGCCAGTTACGAGTATCTGCTTTTTCGGTAGCAGTATTCAATATGTTTACCAATAAACCTGCAACAGCACCTGCAGCTTCGGCATTTTCTTTTTTCTTCTTATCGTCTTTTTCTTTCGAATTGTTTTCTACAACTGCTTTTGTACCAGCTTCAATGCCTTTTTCTGCTAACTTTTTAGTTATTTGTCTTACCACAGCATTACCAATTTCTTTAAACATGCGTTCTTGTAAAATATTTACAGCAAGGCTATTTAAGTTTTGAGTTATTTCTGTAGCATAATTGGTGTTGTTGATTACAACATTTACTTTTTGGTATTCGCTATTGATGCTATAAAAAGGAATAGACACTTTTAAAATTCTAAAGCTAGATGCTGTAATATCGCTAGAGCGTAATTCTCTATAAGCATTTACATCGAATGGAACTTGTACCCTGCTGCCATCACTATCAATAAAAAATAGGCTAGAAATGCCTGCATTATCTCTTGTTACAAATAAGTTTCTTTGTTTTTTTTCAGCAATCCATCCTTGTTCTACAAACACAATTAATTCGTTGGTATTTGAAGCAGCAATTGAGTCTATCGAAAATAAGTTTTTATATTTTGTTGCTTCACCTGTAAAGCCCATTTGTAAAGCTGTTTTAATAACATCTCTTTTAAGTTGCTTAGGCATTTGCACATTGTAATACGATCCATTATTGCTTAAATATAATTCCACTGCATTTCTATAAGCAATAAATGCATTGTTGATGTCGCCATTTATTTCATAAATAATTCCTTGCAAGTTTAGGGCAAATGCATCTTTACTATAACGTGTAAGTTTACCAGCAAATTTATCGTTTTGAGTTTGTGTGGTTAACTGAATGCGTCTTGCTTCAACAACGGCATTTTCTATTTTTCCTAAGTACAAATAATTTAAAGCTTTGTAATAATGCATCATAAAAGGTTCAAAATCTTCGCCCAAATATGTTTGCATCATCGGATTTATGAGGTTTGCTGCTGCAATGTCTCCTGCATTTTTTCTTGTTTGTTCAATGAGAATATCTGCATTATTTAGGTAAAGATTACTACTATCATATTGTTTGGTTAAATGATACAGTTTTCCCTTTTCAAAATAATATAGTAATTGATTTCTTTTTTGTTGGATGAATGAATTTTCCTCTAAACTTGCTTTTGCCGATTGAAAATGACCTGTTTGTACCTTATGATAATAGCTAGCCATTTTAGCTTTATAAGTTGTGGTAGCACAACTTATAAGAAAAGGTATCAAAAGCAAACTTATTAATACCCGTTTTATAAGAGAAAAATAATGCATTGTGTAGCCGTTGGTCTATAAAGAGTATATGAGTTGTAAAAAAGCCACAATAGGTAGTATTGATTTATAAATAACTCGTATTGTGGCTTTTAATAAATGGTGTGCAAGTTTTACAGTTGCTATGTCAACTAGTTTTTTATGTATTTGGCGATTTTTTTATCGCCAATCCATACAACTTCGTTGGTTTCTATATTGGTAAGTTCTAAGTTAATTTGATAGGTAACTGTTTTTTCTTTTTTGTAGCCATCTACAATTGAGTTAATGCTGCCTTGTAAAATGTAATCTGCACCATTTTCTAAGCCAAATTTTTTCATAGTGCTTTGAGATGCATTGGTTTGTTGATCGGCTTTTTCAGCTCTTAATTCTTCTCTCTTTTTTCCGCTTTGTACCAATCTTACTTTATCTGAACGTAAAAATGCTCTTTCTAAATCTTTAATAAACATTTCTGCTTCAATGTGTTCATGGCTTTTATTGGTTACCATTCCAACAATAACAACCGGATTTTTTGATTTTGAAGTTGTATGATTGGTTACCCATTTATCCATTAAAATTTGACTAATCATTTCGTCTGAAACCATTTTGCTATCTATGGCATTCCAAGCACCACTAATATCTTGTTGTTCGGTTACAGGGTTTATTCTTGTTACTTTTCTGTTGGCACAACTAGTTGCTAAAAGGGTACTTGCTAAAACTGCAATTAGGGTGTAATTCATTTTCATATTTAACTGTGTATTAAAGGTGTATGTATTTGTTTGTGATTAAAAAAGAAAAAACCAATCGCCCCATCTGTATCCAATATTGGGTAAAAATCTATTGTTTCTCCAATTGTTTCCCCATCCATTGTTCCAGCGGTTATTGTTCCATCTGTTGTTCCAATTATTATCCCAACCGTTATTCCAACCATTGTTCCAGTTATTATTCCAGTTGTAAGCGTTGGCCAATCTTATTTCTCTTCTAAAATTTCTACGGTCTTGTCTGCGTTCTAATTTTGCAGTGTACCAATCGTAGGCTTTATACGTTTGTTGTACAGTTGTGTTTTGTGTAAGCAATAAAGAGTCTCTGTATTGCATGTATTTGTTTTGACTAATTAAATAGTTCGGATTTTGATCAGGTAACAAGTCGGTAGTAGTTTGTGCAGTTAAAGCAGTTACTGAAAATACCAACATGAATAATAGTTGTAGTTTCATAAAAGTGAGTTTATTAAAGGTTTTCAATTTTAGTGCCATTTTTTTTAGTGTATTTGTTAAAACGTTAACAGTTGCTTTTAGTAATTTAAAATTAAACGAAACTGAATTTATAAAGTTACAGCCCTTGCATAAAAAATGTATAACAACAACGCATTATTAATCATACATCTACAATTTCTTAACTAAAGCTAATTAAAATACTATTTTGCAAGCACTAACTAATGAATATGGTTTATAAACACACAATTTACTTATTGTTGTTATTTATAGCAGCATGTACACCAAAACAATATTCTGCAACGAATAAAGTATATAAAAAACAAGTAAAAAAGTTTGGAAAAACAATTGCTACCTATCCTTTACCTGCTGTTGCTGATAGTATTCAAATGGCTGAACAATGGGTGGGCACAACCAATCTTGGATTGAGAAAACCCAATTTTGTAATTATACATCATACTGCTCAAAACAGTTGTGAACAAACGTTAAAAACATTTACGCTTACACGAACGCAAGTAAGTGCACATTATGTAATTTGTAGAAATGGTACTGTACACCAAATGCTAAACGATTATTTAAGAGCTTGGCATGCAGGCAATAGTAAGTGGGGAAGCAATACCGATATTAATTCAGCGTCTATTGGTATTGAATTAGATAATAATGGGTTTGAACCCTTTGCATCAGAACAGATAAATAGTTTGATACAATTGCTAGATGTTTTAAAAAAGAAACATCAAATTCCATCGGCAAACTTTATTGGTCATGGAGATATTGCACCTACAAGAAAAAATGATCCGAGTATTTTGTTTCCTTGGAAACAATTGGCCGATAAAGGATTTGGTTTGTGGTACGATCCGTTACCAAGTATAACACAGCCTGATAGTAATTTTAACCATTTGCAAGCATTGAGAATTATTGGTTATGATATTAAAGATACTACAGCTGCAATACGTTCTTTCAAACGTCATTTTTTACAAGATAGTACAAGAAAAATAAATGATGTAGATAGAATGGTGCTGTTTAATTTGTACAAAAAATACTTATAAAAAAAGGATGAATTGATGCTTGTCAATTCACCCTCTTTTAGTTTTTATGTATAGAATTAATTACTCGAAAATTGAAAAAATATCAAGTGAATTTCGGTTTCTGCTTTATCTAAACCTTGAATAAATAAGCTGTGATTTTGAATATTTTCTGCTACTAATTCTCTATAATATTGTATGCCACTCATTAAATTTTTATAAAAATCTTGATAGTATTTTTTGCGTTTATTATCTAGTACTTGATTGTTCTCTTTCTCAATTTGTTTTTTAATGTATTGTATATATAGCTTTAGTTCGGCAATAAATAAGTGTGGTCTGTTTTGTATATCAATAATATTTGTTCTACCATAAATATGGTCTACCATCGTAGCCAATGAAACTACTTTCGAAAAGTTAACAATATTTGGCCCTGGACAAATATTTACAGCATTTTGATTTTTTACAAATGGCACATTGTATACAATAGAAGCGGCATTGCTTAAGCCAACGCATAAACACTCTTTATCTAGCACTTCTGTTAATTGTTCATTGTATTCGTTCGTTGGCAAACCTTTGCTTTGTAAGTCGGCAATTTTCAGTCTTTGATATTTGATAGATGCTGTGCAAATAGGTTCATCCGTAAATTCTGTATTAAAAGCTAAATGTTTTTCGCTACAAGGGCTACCTGGTTTTCCATTACAAATGCGTACGTTTTTTTCTACATCACTTGTTGTTCCTTTCAAATAATGAAAATGTACACCTAACGGAGAGTTTTTGCTGAGTAAAACATCTTTTTCTGTAGCTTTTTGTAAAAGGCTAAGCGTTTGTTCATCAACTGTTGTTGCTTCAGGAACCAATAAAAAAGGAGTACCCCAACCTGTACCATTAATATCATAATATTGTTCTAAAAAACTTGCTTCTTCATTTGTACCTATACCACCTTGAGCCGTTATACTAACAGAATGAGGTTGTGCAAACGTTCGTTTTCCTTTAGCTGCTAAAGCGGTATTGTAAATTAAAAAAATTGCTTCAATTAGTTCGTTCTTTTTCTGTTTAAATTCTTCTAAAATTGGCCCTATTAAAATTCCATCTGTAGCAAATGCATGTCCACCACAGTTTAAGCCAGATTCTATCCTAAATTCACTTACCCAAATTCCTTTTTTGGCTAAATATTTTCCTTGAATTAAAGCCGATCTATAATCGCTTACTTTAATAATTACTCGTTTTTTAAAATAGCCATTTTCATCGGCATCAAAGGCATCACATTTTTCTAAGTAGTTGTATAGTCTAGGATTCATTCCAGCAGAAAACACAATTGCCGAATGTGTAAGATTGCTATTAGCATAGCCTCTTAATGCAGCTACAGCTTCCGATCCGTCTTCAATTATATTTCCGTTTTTATCTGTTTTTTCATTATCCAATTTCGTCATAATGTTTACATCAATGCTGCCTGCTACAACTTGAGAGCGTAAATAGTTTTGTAGCTGCAATTGCTCAACTTTTTCTGATAATTGCAACATTTGATTATACACTTGTTTTAATGCATGGTCGTTAGGTAGCATTTCAAAGTATTGTACAATTTCTGAGCCTGCCTCAAAAGCGGCTTGCTTTACTTTTTCTAATTTTTGCTGTACAATTTTGTTTACTAAGTTTAAATAATCGGTAATGCGTTTGGCTCTATAATCGGGTTCAAAACGTGGTATTTCTTCAAATGGTTCTTGTATTGCGTTGTAATAATGTTTACGCATCATTTCTACTAATCCATCTTCTACAATCGACATTACAGATGCAATACCAAAATGAGCCACTTTAATGGGAGAATCAATTGTGTAAGCCAGCCCCATAACTGGAATGTGAAATTTGTGAAGCGATGAAACTTGCATAGAATGGTTGTTTTAAGATGTTTTGTGTGTTTGCAAAAAAAGCCTTTGTACCCTTCAACAGATTGCTACAACACAGCTACACCTGTATAGAACTTAGCCAATTTCTACATTTAAGAAAGTGAAGATAAAGAATAAAATAATAAAGGACTAATTTGTCTTTAATTATTTTTCAGTTTATTTGCTTTTCAAATAGGTTTATTCAAAGGCATTATACATTCATGTAAAAAGTATTGCCAATAAAATACGAGTATTGCAACGGCAAAAGAGAAAAAATATGTTTTCAAAATCTACAGAATATGCATTAAGAGCCACCCTTTTTATTGCAGAAAAAGGCAGCGAAAACAATAAATTAGGAATTGATGAAATTGCAGCCGGCATTCAATCTCCAAAATCGTTTACTGCTAAAATTTTGCAATTGCTTACTGGAGAAAAAGGAATAATTAGTTCTACAAGAGGGCCAAACGGTGGTTTTTATTTAACCGAAAAAGCCAAACAACTACCTATAAGAGCCATATTAGAAGTAATGGAACAAGAGGGATTATTAGGGAAATGTATTTTAGGATTGAAAAAATGCTCTGAGGTAAATCCTTGTCCCATGCATTTTGAATATAAACCAATAAAAAAAGATTTGAAAGATTTGTTTGAAGCAAAAACCATTCAGCAGTTGGTAGATGAGATGAAGTAAAAAAACGCAACTACTTTTTTATCACTATATTCTCTTTAGCAGCCCAATTTGCAATATCTTGTTTAGATAAAGCTTGTGCCATTAAGTTAGGAAATTGATCTGGTGTACAGGCAAAAACAGGAACACCTAAATCTGCAAAAAACTGTGCATTTTGATGGTCGTAAGCAGGTGCTCCCTCATTGTTTAAAGCCAATAATACAATTAGTTGAACACCTGATTGTACAAGTTCAATTGCCTTTTTTCGCATTTCGTTTTGATTGCCACCTTCGTATAAATCGGTAATTAAAACCAAAACTGTATCTAAAGGACGATGTATGATTTGTTTGCAATAACTAAGAGCAGCATGAATATCGGTTCCTCCACCCAATTGTACACCAAATAATAATTCTACAGGGTCTGATAGTGATGCTGTTAAATCTACAACAGCCGTATCAAAAACAATCATTTTGGTTTGAACTGCAGGAATAGATGCCATAACTGCTCCAAAAATTCCTGAATAAACAACCGATGAACCCATCGATCCACTTTGATCTAAACATAACACTACATCTTTTAAAGCCGATCGTTTTCGTCCATATCCAATTTTAGTTTCAGGGATAATGGTTTTATATTCTGGTTGATAATGTTTCAAATTTTTTAAAATGGTTTTATGCCAATTAATTTCATGATGCTTGGGTCTAAAATTTTGTATACTACGATTTAAGCTACCCATAATTGCTTGTTGCATAGGCTGCTGCAATTGTTGCATTAATTCATGCACCACTTTACGTACTACTTGCCTAGCGGTATCTTTTGTTTTTTCAGGAATTACTTTACTAAGTGTTAAGAGTGTAGCCACCAAATGCACATCGGCTTCAACAGCTTCAAGCATTTCTTTTTCAAAAAGCATTTGTGTAAGATTAAGCCGTTGCAAAGCATCTCTTTGCATAATTTGAACAACTGTATTTGGAAAAAACGATCGAATATCGCCTAACCAACGATTTACATTTGGTGAAGAAGATCCTAATCCGCCTTCTTTTTTGGCATCATACAAAGCATTTAACGTATTGTCTATTTGTACATCTTGAGTTGATAGAGGCATTGCAATACCATCATTTTCATGTGCACCTAAAATTAATCTCCATTTTCTTAATTGTTCTATATTACTCATAATACTAAACTTGTTTATTTGTTGAATAGCCCAATAATTCCATTATTACAGGAATAGATTTTTGTGCTTGTGGCTGATTGAATGCATAATTTGAAAGGTTATTTACAGTATTGATGTTACCATAGTTTTTAACCTTTTCTCCTAGTTTTCTTCGTTCAGCACTGCTAAAATGGCTAAATGTTCTTCGCAATAAAGGCAATGCTTGAATAAAACTTTCTTCGTTTAAATGCTCAACCCAACTATTTACTATCTGCCATAATTGATGGTTTAGTAAAAGCAATGTGCCACTACCTTTTAAAAATCCCTCAAGCCAAGCAGCAGCATCGGCTATAGGCAATGCATAACTTAAACTACTGTAAAATAAATTTTGTAAAGCAGTTTCTTCTAGTTGTTTAGCATCCATTAATTGCCTTGCTGCAAAACCACGTATAATGGCTGCTGCATTGTTTTGAAAAGCGATTTGCTGTAAACAAATAGTCCATTCTTGCATATAGTTTGAGTCTTGTAGCATATGAATGCTATGATTAATGCTTACACAATTATCAGTTAGTTGTAAGGCTGTTTCTTCATTGATACCACAACAAGCTGTTGGCAAACCAATGCATACTCTTGTAATCATACTTTCGGCAATTGCTCTTACCATTTCTGCATCGGTTTTTCTAACATTTCCATAACGCATTATGCCAACTAAACTGGGTAAAACAGAAACAAGTTGTAACACATCGTTGGTGGCTGCAGCTACGGTAACTATTCTATTGGCAATTGCAGTAGCTGCGGTAGATAAATTAGCAGGAATTACATTTTCTAAAAGAGCGGTAATATCTGAAAGTTGAGTAAATGTGTTGCATTGATGCATTAGCCAAGCATTGCTAGCTTCTTCAACAGTGTTGCCCCAAACACCTTTTTCAATTATCTGAATTACAAAAGATGGTTGCCATTGTAGTTGCCAACTTTCTTTAAAGGTACCCTTGCCGCTGCTGTATTTTTTTTGTCCCCAAAATATTTCTAGCAAATGAAGTCGATGTAAAAAAATACTACGTTCTAAATCGTTCTCTTTACGCAAGTCGAGTAAATATTCTTTTGCATCAGGATTGATAGGTAAGCGTAATCTTTTTTGCAACTTTTCAATATCTACTTGTAAAGGTGGTTTGGGTACACTGTTAGCAACTGAACCAATAGCATTACTTACAATTAATTCTTTTTGTATTAAATCGAGTAAAATTGCCTCACCATTACACACAACACTTAAGGTAGCTTCATTTAGTTCATCTAAACCAACTGATGAAATGTTTCTTAATGCAGATAATGCATTGGCTAAACGAACAGATTCTATTACATGTGCAACAGAAACATCTATTTGTTTATCTCTAAAAAGTTTTGCCACTTTAGTCATCCATAAAGTGCCATCATCTGTAGGATGTAGCCATTTATGATGATACCAACCTGGTGATTGAATGCCTGCTCCATAACCACTATACATGCTTAATCTGTCGTAAGTCCAAGGAATCCAAGTAGCTTCTATTTTTACTTTTGGCAACGATTTTAATAATGCATTGTCATCTTTTGCAAGCGGCATTTTTGTAAGAGCAGGAACATGCCATGCACCACAAATAACGACTATGTTTTGAAACATTTCTTTTTCTGCCAAGCGTATCATTTTACGCATCCAAGCTTCTCTAAGTTGTTCTTCTTTGTCGCTATTGTGTGCATAATTTTCTCTTAATGCATGCATTGCCTCACTAACGGCTTCAAATATTTGGGTATTGTTTTGTCGCTGTTCAAACATTTGCTCCCACCAAGTTTCTTCGTTGGTAAAACCTGCAATAGTTGCTAAATGGTGCGTACTGTTTTTTTGAAGTGAAGTAAATGATGAATGATGAATAGATGTTTGTTCTTGTTGAGAATTGGTGTCTGAATTTTCACTTTCGTTTTGCGATGATAATGCCAACCAATGTGTTAATGGTAAATCTATAAAACGTGCATGAATATTGGCTTTACTTGCATATTGCATGGCTTGCCATTCTGGCGAAAAAATAGCAAACGGATAATAAACTGCCTGTTGAATATTATCTGTTTGATAGGCCAATATGGCAACAGGAGGCTCAACTTGATTGTTGCGTAAAAAAGGCAATAAAACATCTGCTTCTGGTGGGCCTTCTATTAAAATGATATCTGGCTGATGCTCTTCTAAAAATGCAAGTACATTTTTGGCAGAGCCTGGTCCATGATGTCGAATTCCTAAAATATGAATAGCCATTCCGTTTTGTTTAGTATTGATAAAAACACAAGTTTATAGTATGCTCTGATGTAGTATCGATTAATTGCAATGGATTGTTGCGAAGCGAACAAAGCGTACAAGAGTGCGACGCAACAACAGCTACATAGTAGTACTAAAGCCGATTACACCATATCTCTACATGCTCTATAAATATCTTTCCAATTGTCTCTTGTTTTAATGATGGTTTCAATATATTCTTGCCACACAATTTTATCTTGAACAGGATCTTTAATTACGGCACCAATAATGCCTGCAGCTAAATCAGTGGCTTTTAAAGTGCCATCGCCAAAATAGCCTGCCATTGCTAATCCATTGTTAACAACTGAAATGGCTTCTGCCGTACTTAAAGTGCCAGAGGGTGATTTTATTTTTGTTTTGCCATCGAGTGTTATACCATTTCTTAATTCTCTAAAAATGGTAACAATGCGTTTTATTTCTTCAAGGGCTGGTTTTTCTACAGGTAGTTGCATGGTTTTTTCGTAGCTAGCCACACGTTGTTGAACAATGTTTATTTCCTCGTCTATATTATCCGGTACAGGTAATACAACAGTGTTAAACCTACGTTTAAGAGCACTTGATAATTCGTTTACACCTTTATCTCTGTTATTGGCGGTTGCAATAATATTAAAGCCTTGTATGGCTTGTATTTCGGTGTTTAATTCTGGAATTGGTAATAGTTTTTCTGATAAAATGGTAATCAACGAATCTTGAACATCGGCACCAATACGTGTTAGTTCTTCTATTCGAACAATTTTGCCATTTTTCATTCCTCGAATAATGGGCGTTTCAACCAATGCTTTTTCTGATGGGCCTTCTGCTAAAAGTTTTGCATAATTCCACCCGTATCTAATAGCTTCTTCACTTGTGCCTGCCGTACCTTGAATAATAAGCGTACTTGTGCCACTAATTGCTGCTGCTAAATGTTCGCTAACCCAACTTTTTGCTGTGCCGGGTAAACCATATAATAACAATGCCCTATCTGTGGTTAACGTAGCAACTGCAATTTCTATCAAACGCCTGTTGCCAATGTATTTTGCAGATACTTGAAATCCATTTTGTAATGTTTTTCCCATTAAATAATCTACCACTGATTGTGGCGTAAGTTGCCAATTAGGTGGGCGTTTGCCAGTATCTGCCTTCTTTAATTCTTCTAATTCTTGAGCAAACATTTGTTCTGCATGACTGCGTAAAATGGTAGACATGGTAATAGTTTTATTGAAATGATTGTATGATATTTTGTTTTAGTTGTAATAGCCTAATTATTTCTTCTTTTGTTTGTTGCCAAACACCAAGTTCATATTCGTTTTTTGGCGAAAATTGATGAATAATTTCTATAGAAGCATACGGAATATTAGTAATAGCTTTATAAATATAATTGCCATGAATGTTAGGATTTTCAGCTACAAATTGAAAGAATAAACTAGTAAATTCTACACTCCATTCTTGCTTCCAATGATAGGCATTTTCGATTATTGCAAACTCGTTTCCCTTATATAATTGCTTGCTATATATTTCTTGTTGTTGTTGCGATAATAATGGCATTAACTGAATATACAATACTTGGGATTGTTGTATAATAGCATTTGCCCAAGCAACATTGTTAAACTGTAATGTTGATTTTACTAAAGCTGATAAATAGGGTTGAATATTTTTTTGTTGAATAAAAAATTGAATAATCGTATCTGCATTTAATTGTAGCCATTCTTCTAGATAAGAAGGTGGAGTATGTTGTAATAATTGATAAATAATATACGCTTCGTCGGTAAATTCTTTTGAATTACTTAGCTGCTGAATGCCAGTTGAAAAAATACTTGCCGGCAAGTTATTGGTTAACTGAATTTCAATAACTTGTTTAGAAGAAAGCCCTAATAAGATTTTTTCTTTTTTTAATGAAATAGATTGCTGTAACACACTTGCATATTGCAATACAATAGAAGAAGTAGGTATTTTTTTTAATAAATGAATTGCTTTATTTTTTACCTGAATGCTTTTTTCGATTAATATACCTTCTAACCAACTTGTATTTTTAAGTGAGTGAATGTTTTCTTCTATAGCTTCTAAAAAAGCTGTTTTAGCTCCTGCATTTTCTTGCGACCATGTTTGTTGCAACATGTCAATTGCTTGATCTATATTTTGATTACTAATTTGTTGCAGTAATTTTTTTCGTTGCGTTTGTGTACCTGTTTGCCATACTTCTTCATCAGCAATAGAAAATGCAAACTGCCATTCTGTATTCAGTTTACAAAGCCATTCGCCTCGTTTACCCATACATTCTATAACAAGTGGTTGATAGCTTTTATGTTGTGCAGCTTTTTGTAAAATTTGTGGTAATACATGTGGTGCTACAATTTGTTGTTTTGTTGAACATAGTTGCAACCATAAGTTAAAAAACACGTCGTGTTTTTCTAACAATGTATCTGCTAATAATTGTTGAGCAGTTGCACTACAATATTGCAAGGTTTCTTTTTCTGCAATTGGTAAGTTAGCTTCTTGGTTGGTATAAAATTGCAAACCCGATAGTTGATATTGATGAACCAGTGCTGCTACTTGTAAAAAACGTTCTTCATCATCTATCGAAGTGTTTAGTTGAATTGTTTCAATAGCATTATTCAGCAGACTATCTGTAGCATGAATTGTTAGTGGCATTTTTTGAGTGCCAACCAAAGCATTTTGTACTATAACATTCCATTCTTGCATACGTTACAAACTAAAAAATTGATGGTGTAACCACACACCAATTGGTTGAAAAATATCACCATTACCTACCACACTTACATCTATTGCTTGGCCGCCACTAATTGCTAATAAAGTGTACAAAGCGGTAAAATTATTTGGCATACGAACCATTGTATGTGTTTCATCTTTTAACCACCATGTATTTTGATAAAAAACAGGAAGAACTTGATGTATAATAAATGGTATTTCTATAGTTAAAGGCATCATAGCTCTATTGTTATTAATAACAGAACTTACTTCGTTCCAATTATTAAATCCAATAGGTTTTGGTGTTTCTACTAGTGCAAACTGCTCTTTTATTATGGCACGTAATGGCCATGCAGATGGATAATAAACCAATGTTGCATGTACACAACTTCCTGGCATTAATAGTAAACTATTTATTTGCCAACGAACACTAAATTGTATAATTAATGCATACTGTTTTGTTGAGCAACCATATAGCCAATTTTTTTCAATCACCATATCATCGTCATGTATGGTTTGCTTTCCTATAACCATCCAATTATCTGTAATACCTTGTTTGGTTTTTAACTGTTCTTGAGCAATTGTAAATCCGATATTGCTTCGAACATCTTCTAGCAATAACTCGTTAATGTGGGTTTTGTTTTTAAATCCAGAAATGGTTAGGTAAAGATGTATAAGTTGAGATAAAAATTTTTCTTCCCATCCTTCAGAATAATAATCTATTACTGCCATTTTTTTAAGTATCGATGCTAATCCTTGAGATTTTGCATCTACCATTCTTTTTGCTAAATGGTGTAAAATAGAAGTACCGTTTTCTGGCATAGAAACAATGCCATTTTTAACTACATCTTTTATCCAAAGCAAAAGTTCATCTATACCATTTTCTACCAATTGTTCTCTTGCTTGTAATCTTTTTGCTTGAGCAAATTCATCTACAGGTTTATCTTTTTGTTCTACTTTTTTTGTCGTTTGTTCTGCTTTCTTATTTAACCAATCAGTTACCCATTTTGGTGGATGCAAATCGGTAAAAAAGCTTTTGTTTTTTACAAATAAAACGAGTAATCCAATGCTATGCTTACAAGGAAATTTTCTACTTGGACAACTACATTTAAATGTGATGGTTTCTACATGAATTTGAGTTTCATAAGGTTTGCTACCACTACCTTTACATTCACCCCAAATTGCTACATCGTTAGCACCTTTGCTAATCCATTTTTCTGGATGAGCTAAATCTTTTCCTGCTTTTTTCGATGCTTCATCAGGTGCTAAAGCCCATATTTGTTCTTCGGAAAATTGCACATTTTTATTTTGTGATGAAGATAAGGGAGCAGAAGTGAATTAAATAATTTTTGTATGAGTAAAATTGACTAAATACATGCTGATATTTAATGATTGATTGAGCGAAAGCCTGTTTAAAAAACGAATGGTAGCTAAGAAAACTTAAAGCATTGTTGTATCAAATTAAAGGAAATACATGTTGCTAAACAGCTTCTCCAAAAGTTAATAAATTATGATCAGGATCTAAAACCGAAAACTCTTTTTGTCCCCAAGGTTTTACTGCTAAGCTTCCATTTGGATGAATACATTTTTTCAAAAGTAGTTGCTGGAATTCTTGATCAATATTAGTGGTTCGTATATACACTTGCCCATCATTTTCATAGGGATTCAAATTTTTAAATTCAAAAAAATGAATTTCAATAGCATCTTTTTTTAACATCAAATAACCTTCATAATCTATATTTCCAATTTCTATAAATCCTAATTGGTCTTTATAAAATTGTTTAGTGATGATTTTATTACGCATGGGTAATTTTGGATGAATAGCAACAAGCATTGAAATTTATTTGCTGATTAAAAATTGTAGGTAAATCTATGCCATAAAAGCAACCAATTCTAAAACCACTTTTCCTAAAGTTTGATTGCCAATAATTTCTACAAGTGGCATCGCTTCGGCTGGTGTAATTGCTTTTGAAAATAGTTGCCATGCTATAGAAGGATCAATCTTTACCGTAGCGTTTGCTGTTGTTAAAAGTTCTTTATGTAATTGCCAGCCATTATTTGTTTTAACCAAGTTCCATCTACCACCAATTTCTGTTAATATTACTACAGTAATGATAGTATTTTCAGGTGCATTTGTATTTCTGAATGTATGTGGAAGTCCACACATAAGTGTATCAATAAAAGGATAAAAAAGCTCTTTTGTAAATAAAGCCTGTTTACCAACAGCATCTCTTATTTGTTGTTGATGAATAAATTTTTCTGTATACTCTCTAGCAATATGAAACCAATTAGCCGATACTGATTCACCAGCCCATGCAACCGAAAAAATAGCATTTTCAAAAGGCTGTAATGTTTTAAGATATGCTACATATTCTTTACCAGAAGTTTCTAATAATTGTATTAAAACTTGAGGACTTAATCTTTTGGCTGCAATAACCCAAGTTTTATTCAATTCATTTAAATAGCCAACTAAATCGGTGTACGATTCTATCGAAGTATTCGAATTTAAAGAAAATTGATCTCTTGCAATTGAAAGAGTTCTTAAATTAACATCTAACAAATGTGCAGCAACGTCTTTAACCGACCAAAGTTTGGCAACAGTTGGTTTCAACCACTCTTCAATTGTTAAACCCTGTAAAACATCTATCAACAAAGCATCTAATTTTGAAAATAGGTGCAAGGTTTCAATTGGTGTTTTATTTTCTATTTGCATTTTCAACCCTTTCTTTTGTTTACAATACTATTTATTATTGAAGGTATTAAAACTAAAGACTTGTATTTATGTCGATTACTATTTTTTAGAAAAGAACGTCAATAAAAAAAAATCGAAAAAAGCGTAATATATTTTTTGTACTCCATTTTATTTATATATTTTAGTATGCTCAATGTAGCGATGTTTACAAACACTTTTCTTTCTTTCTAAACAACTGCTATTTGTTGCAATAACGGTTAAAAACATTTGTATAAATGTGACTGTTGTGGCGAAGCTTTAAAAACTATACACATGAAATCGATGCCATTAGTAAAACTGCACTGTATTACACACAGAAACAGAGAATGGATAAGTGTAGAATTTGAAAAAACAGAAATGCTGAATGCTGCAATTAAGAAATTGCCAGGTACGCAATTTAGTGCTACTTATAAAAGTTGGCTTTTACCTTTAAAGAAAGAGAATTATATATTAATCCGTCGTCAACTTTTTACAAAAGCAACCATCGATAATACTTCTTTAAGGCAATATCTTATTAAACGAAATAAGCAACCTACACTTACACAAGAAGTAATACCTCAAAGCAACACGTTTACTAATAACACTTTTCAGAATGATTTGCAATTAACCGTATCGGTTAATGAAAATAGCCGAATACATCCAACTAATAGGCATGTATTGGTAAATATGAGAGAACAGCTTATTCTTAAATCTTACAGTAGCAGTACGATTAAAACATATTTAGGAGAAATGTCGCTGTTTTTACAAACCTTAAAACATCATTCTGCAGATGAAATGAATACGGAGCGAATAAAAAATTATTTAAAATATTGCATCGAATATTTGCACGTAAAAGAGGCAACCATACATAGTAGAATTAATGCATTAAAATTTTACTATGAGCAGGTTTTAAAAAGAGAAAAGTTTTTTTATGAAATACCACGACCAAAAAAACATTTGCAACTACCTAAAGTATTAAGTGAAAGAGAAGTAGGACGTTTATTTAGAGCCGTTACTAATTTAAAACACAAAGCCATATTGTTTACTGCATACAGTGCAGGATTAAGGGTTAGTGAAGTAGTAAACATTAAAATAAGAGACATTGATAGCAATCGGATGCAAATTTTTGTAGAAAAAGCAAAAGGGAAAAAAGATCGCTATGTAGGTTTGGGTATTTTATTGTTAGATATTTTACGAGCATATTTGGCACAATGCACACCAAGACCAAAAGTGTATTTATTTGAGAATCCGATGATGCCAGGTGAAGCCTATAGTGTAAGAAGTGCACAAAAAATATTTCAATTATCAAAAGATCAAGCAGGCATATTCAAAAGTGTAGGTATACATAGTTTAAGGCATAGTTTTGCCACTCACCTTTTGGAAAAAGGAATAGACATAAGATATATAAAAGATTTGTTAGGACATTTTAGTATTAAAACAACAGAGCGATATTTGCATGTAAAAAAAGAGCAATTAATAAATATTCCCAATCCATTAGATGAGTTAATGCGATCAGGAGAACTAGATTGGTAATATATATACGCACCATTGATATTTTATATACGAAGTATAAAAACATTGATTATCAATTAATTAAAATTATTTGCACGACGTACAAATACGCATATATTTGAGTTG
>Ga0114938_1000305_pt1 | contig 39512 bp, 39 predicted proteins | sample AshMeaBigSpring_FD_88675 | JGI IMG/M metagenome (GOLD analysis project Ga0114938, IMG submission 88675) | Groundwater microbial communities from Big Spring, Nevada to study Microbial Dark Matter (Phase II) - Ash Meadows Big Spring | ecosystem: Environmental > Aquatic > Deep subsurface >... | reverse complement strand
GACCCTTTCGTGGGCCATCGATCAAGTCACCGAAAAACTTCAAGACAAGGAACACGTAATGACTCAATTAGGATTGACCTGAAAGATTGCAAAACCTCAGTTATTGTTGAACAGCGCCTAAGTAGCCTTGCGTGATCCTGGGAGATACGGGACGCGGCAATCGGAGCTGCACAGCCTTGGGAGGGCGAGGCTCCCGCCGAGCCGGCGCGTTCAGCCGGATCTCGGCTCGGCGGGAGCCTCGCCCTCCCAGAATCACAAGAACCTATTTAGGAGCCTCCCCGCCGATGGCCGTACCTGCCCAGCGTCGCCTGAGTCCCGCGGAAGTCCGCCGCTTCGGTTCCGGTCGTGATTCCTTCCTGCCCCCCGACTTGACGGAGATCCAGACGCGCAGCTACGAGGCGTTCCTCCAACAGGATGTCGGTCCCGAAAAGCGCAGGGACCAGGGCATCGAGAGCGTGCTCCGCGAAATCTTTCCGATCGAGAGCTACGACAAGCAGTTGCGCCTGGACTACCTGCATTACGAGCTGGGCAAACCCCGCTACACGCCGGAGGAGTGTCGGCAGCTGCGCCTGACCTACGGCCGTCCCTTCCGCGTCTGGTTGCGGCTGAACAAGGAACAGCCGGCCGAGGAAGAGGTCTACCTGGGCGACATCCCGATCATGCTGGGCGGAGGCGAGTTTATCATCAACGGCGCGGAGCGTGTCGTGGTCAGCCAGCTCCACCGCAGCCCCGGTGTGGACTTCATCACGGAGACCGACACCACGTCGGACCGGAAGCTGCCCAGCTGCCGGGTTATCCCCGAGCGGGGCAGCTGGATCGAGCTGAACGTGACCAAGAAGGACAGCCTCACCGTGCGGATCGATCAGAGCGGCAAGTTTTCCGCCATGACGCTGCTCCGGGCGATGAGTCCCAAGTACGGCTCGAACGCGGAACTGCTCCGGGTTTTCTACAAGAGTTCCAGCGAAAAAATTGTGGACGGCCGCAGCGTGGGCAAGGTCGAGGGCAAGATCGCCGTGGACGACGTCGTCTATCCGCCCGGAAGCGAGCGGGCCGGCGAGTTGATCGTCGAGGCCGGGCACAAGATCACCAAGAACGCGGCCGAGGAAATCTGCACCTCGGGCATCCGGAAAGTGGAGATCCTCGAGGCCCCCAAGGTCCCGCTGATCCTCAACGCCCTGACCGACGACACGACCTCCAGTCACGAAGAGGCCCTGCTCCGCATCTACCAGCGGTTGCGACCGGGCAATCCGCCCCAGTTGGAGAAGGCCCGAGATCTGTTCCGGGAGAAGTTCTCCGACGTCAACCGCTACCGCCTGGGCCGCGTCGGCCGCTTCCGCATCAATCGCAAGCTGGGCCTGAACGTCTCCGAGAAGGAGATGACGCTCCGCCCGGAGGATCTGATTGCGGCCATCACCTACCTGTTGAAGCTCTCCGCCACGAGTTCGGACGCCGAGATCGACGACATCGACCACCTGGGGAACCGCCGCCTGCGCACGATTGACGAACTGGCATGCGACGAGTTGCGCAAGGGGTTCCTCAAGCTGCGCCGCACCGTCCAGGAACGGATGGGGCTGAAGGACGTCGAAGACATGACGCCGCGGACGCTGGTCAATCCCAAGAGCATCTCGTCGGCCATCGATTTCTTTTTCGGCCGGGGAGAACTGTCCCAGGTGGTCGACCAGACCAATCCGCTGGCGATGCTGACCCACGAGCGGCGGTTGTCGGCCCTCGGTCCGGGCGGGTTGAACCGCAAGCGGGCAGGCTTCGAGGTCCGCGACGTGCACATCTCGCATTACGGCCGCATCTGTCCCATCGAGACGCCGGAAGGCACGAACATCGGGCTGATTTCCAGTCTGGCGATCTATGCCGGCGTGGACGAATACGGGTTTCTCGTCACGCCTTATCGCGAGGTCCACCGCGGCAAGCTGACCGATACCGTGGTCCGCTTGCGGGCCGACGAGGAGTCGGAATCGTACGTGGCGCCGGCGGATGCCCCCGTGAAGGAGGGGCGGCTGTCCGGCGATACGATTATTGCTCGTTACCGGTCGGACTTCGAAATCGTGCGGCCCGAGGAGGTGCGGCATATCGATGTGGCGCCCGGACAGATGGTGGGGGTTTCCGCGGGGCTGATTCCCTTTCTGGAGCATGACGATGCGAACCGGGCCCTCATGGGCTCCAACATGCAGCGGCAGGCGGTGCCCTTGCTGGTGGCCGAGCCGCCCATCGTGGCCACCGGGATGGAGAAGGATGTCGCGCGGAACTCGAGCATGGTCGTGCGTGTCCGGCGCGGCGGGCGGGTGACCTATGTCGACGCCGATCGCATCGAGATCGGCAGCGACACCTATGTGCTGAAGAAGTTTCACGGCCTCAACGAGCGGACCTGCTTGAATCAGCGGCCGATCGTGGTACCGGACCAGCGGGTGGAAAAGGGAGAGGTGATTGCCGATGGGGCGGCCACCCATCAGGGTGAGCTGGCCCTGGGACGGAACGTGCTGGTCGGGTTCATGTCGTTCGACGGCTTCAACTTCGAGGATGCGATCATCATCAGCGAAGAGCTGGTGATGGGGGATGTCTACACGTCCATTCACATCGAGGAATTCGACATCGAGATTCGCGAGACGAAACTGGGGCGCGAGGAGTTCACGCGCGACATCCCCAACGTCAGCGAGAAGGCCCTCCGCAACCTGGACCCCAGCGGAATCGTGCAGATCGGCACGTTTGTCCGCCCGGGCGACATTCTGGTGGGCAAGGTGTCGCCCAAGTCCAAAACCGAGCTGACGCCGGAGGAAAAGCTGCTGCACGCCATCTTCGGGCGAGCGGGCGAGGATGTGAAGAACGATTCGCTCGAGGTCCCCTCCGGGATTGAGGGGATCGTGATCAATACGCAGAAGTTTTCCCGCCGGATGAGCCTTTCGGAGGAGGAGCGGAAGAAGTTCGAGAAGGAACTCAAGGAGGTGGAAAGCGACGGCAACGAGCGGATCGCCCGTCTGTTCGGCGATATGATCGCGCAGATGGAGTCGGCCCTGGGACGGACCCTGACCGACGAGGAAGGCACCCCGCTGTGGCGCGACCAGGACAACCGGTTCGTGGCCGATCGGGCCCAGCAATGGCAGCTCTCGTCGGTCACGTCCAAGATGCGGAGCGCGGACCTGATCGCCCAGGTGGAGGGAATCCACAAGCAGCGCTGGCCCGACGTGGAAGCCGCCCTGGATGACCGCGACCGGCGGTTGAACAGCATGAAACGGGGCGACGAGCTGCGGAGCGGCGTGATGCAGATGGTCAAGGTCTATATCGCCACCAAGCGGGTGATCTCCGTGGGCGACAAAATGGCCGGGCGGCACGGGAACAAGGGTGTGGTGGCGAAGGTTCTCCCGGTCGAGGACATGCCCTACTTGCCGGACGGAACGCCCCTGCAGGTGCTGCTCAATCCGCTGGGCGTGCCAAGCCGCATGAACGTGGGGCAGATCCTGGAGACCCACCTGGGCTGGGCCGGCGCGCAGCTCGGCTTCCAGGCCCTCACGCCCGTCTTCGACGGGGCCACGGAGGAGGACATCAACGCCTGTCTGGCCGAGGCCGGCTTGCCGCGGCACGGCAAGGTCCGGCTGTACGACGGCCGGACGGGGGATCCCTTGGAACAAGAGACGACGGTGGGCTACATCTACATGCTCAAGCTCCACCACCTGGTGGACGAGAAGGTGCATGCCCGCAGCACCGGCCCCTACTCGCTGATCACCCAGCAGCCGCTGGGAGGCAAGGCCCGGTTCGGCGGCCAGCGCTTTGGCGAGATGGAAGTCTGGGCCTTGGAGGCCTACGGGGCCGCCTACATCCTCCAGGAACTGTTGACGGTCAAGAGCGACGACGTGGAGGGGCGGACCAAGATTTACGAATCGATGGTCAAGGGGGAGAACACGCTGGAGGCGGGGACGCCGGCCAGCTTCGACGTGCTGACCAATGAAATCCGCGGGCTGGCCCTGAACATGATGCTGGAAAAGCGGCGGGTGTAGCCCGCCGGCCTGGCTGGCCCGCAAGGACGGGCCCGGCCCCCCGCAGCGCGACGATGTGGAAGACAACCCACGGACGGTGACCCTTAACAGAGGAGTATGGGCAGATGTCGATCGGCGAAAGCTCGTACGACCGGATCAACGACTACGCTTCGGTCAAGATCAGCCTGGCCAAGCCGCACGATATCCGGAGCTGGTCCTTCGGCGAGGTCAAGAAGCCGGAGACGATCAACTACCGCACCTATCGTCCCGAAAAGGACGGCCTGTTCTGCGAGCGGATCTTTGGCCCCGAGAAGGACTGGGAATGCACCTGCGGCAAGTACCGCGGGATGAAGTACAAGGGCATGATCTGCGACCGCTGTGGCGTGAAGGTGACGCACAGCCGCGTACGGCGCAAGCGGATGGGCCACATCGAGCTGGCGGCGCCGGTGGTGCATATCTGGTTCTTCAAGGCGATGCCCAGCCGCCTGGGGAACCTGTTGAACATGAAGACCACCAGCCTGGAGAAGGTGATCTACTTCCAGGACTACGTGGTGATCAACCCGGGCGACACGGACCTGGAACGCCAGCAGTTGCTGACCGAGGAGGAGTACCGCAACGCCCGGGAAAAGTGGGGGGAAGGCAGCTTCGAGGCCGAAATGGGGGCGGATGCGGTCCGCAAGCTGCTGACCGGACTGGACCTGTCGGTGCTTTCCCGCCAGCTCCGCGACGAGCTGGCCGAGACGAACTCCAAGCAGAAGCGGAAGGACCTCGTCAACCGGCTGAAGATCGTCGAGGCGATCATGGGCAGCGACAACAAGCCGGAGTGGATGGTCCTGGATGTGATCCCGGTCATTCCCCCGGACCTCCGCCCGCTGGTGATGCTCGATTCGGGCAACTTCGCAACCAGTGACCTGAACGACCTCTATCGGCGGATCATCAACCGCAACAACCGGCTCCGCAAGCTGGTCGACTTGAACGCCCCCGAAGTGATCATCCGCAACGAGAAGCGGATGTTGCAGCAGTCGGTGGACGCCCTGTTCGACAACAACCGCTGCAAGCGCCCCGTGCTGGGCAGCAGCAACCGCCCCCTCAAGTCCCTCACCGACATGATCAAGGGCAAGCAGGGCCGGTTCCGCGAGAACCTGCTGGGCAAGCGCGTCGACTATTCGGCCCGCAGCGTGATCGTGGTCGGGCCCACCCTCCGGCTGCACCAGTGCGGATTGCCGAAGAAGATCGCCCTGGAGCTCTATCAGCCGTTCATCATCCGCCGGCTCAAGGAACTGGGGCACGCCGACACGATCAAGAGCGCCAAGAAGATGCTGGAGCGCAAGGACGAGGAGGTGTGGGACATCCTCGAGGCGGTGATCCAGAACCATCCGGTGCTGCTGAACCGTGCGCCGACGCTCCACCGCATGGGGATCATGGCCTTCGAGCCGACGCTCGTCGAAGGCAACGCCATCCACCTGCATCCGCTGGTCTGCAAGGGCTTCAACGCCGACTTCGACGGCGACCAGATGGCGGTGCACCTGCCCCTCTCGATCGAGGCCCAGGTGGAGGCCCATACCCTGATGATGTCGACCAACAACATCTTCAGCCCGGCCAACGGCCGCCCGATGATGAGCCCTTCGCAGGATATCGTGATGGGCTGCTACTACGCCACGATGGCCCTGCCGGGACGGAAGGGCGAGGGGATGACGTTCGCCAGCCTGGAGGAGGCCGACCTGGCCTTCGCCCTGCGGGTGATCGACATGCACGCCCGCATCAAGGTCAAGCTGCCGCCCGACCGGTGCGTCAAGACCGATGATGACGAACGCATTCGGCCGGCGGGGCGGGTGATCGAGACGACCTACGGGCGGATCATGTTCAACATGATGCTGCCGGACGGCTTGGACTTCTACAACCTGCCGCTTCGCTCGGGCGAGCTGTCGATGGTCATCTCGGACTGCTACCAGGTTCTCGGCCGGCGGGCCACGATTCAGCTGTTGGACGACATGAACAAGATCGGCTTCCGCGAGAGCACCCGCAGCGGGCTCTCGTTCGCCACCGACGACCTGGTCACCCCGGCCTCCAAGAGCAAGATCATCGCCGAGGCCGAGAAGCAGGTGCTGAAGTCCAAGCGGAACTACGACCGGGGCGTGATCACCGACCTGGAGCGTTACAACCAGGTGCTGGACGCCTGGACCCACGCCCGCGAACAGATCACGGCCGAGATGATGGCCGCCATCGAGTCCGACGACCGGGGGGGCGGGGGCTACGTGAACCCCGTGTTCCTCATGGCCCACTCCGGCGCCCGGGGCGGCACCGAACAGATCCGCCAGCTGGCCGGGATGCGCGGACTGATGGCCAAACCGTCCGGCCAGATCATCGAGACGCCGATCAAGGCCAACTTCCGGGAGGGCCTCTCGGTGCTCGAATACTTCAGTTCGACGCACGGAGCCCGCAAGGGTCTGGCCGACACCGCGCTCAAGACGGCCGACTCGGGCTATCTCACCCGCAAGCTGGCCGACGTGGCCCAAAACGTGGTCGTCACCATGGAGGACTGCGGCACCACGCAAGGCATTACCAAGGGGGTGATCTACCGCGGCGAGAAGGTTGAGGTGCGGCTCGCCGACGCGGTCAAGGGGCGGGTCAGCCGGCAGAATATCGTCAACCCGGTTACCGACGAGGTGATCGTGCGGGACGGCGAACTGATCACGAGCGAAATCGCCCGCCGGATCGAGGAACTAGGGCTGGAGCGGATCCAGGTGCGCAGCCCGATGACCTGCGAGGCCGCGCTGGGGGTTTGCCGCCGCTGCTACGGCATGGACATGTCCACCGGCGACCTCGTGGAGGAAGGGATGGCCGTGGGGATCATTGCCGCACAGAGCATCGGGGAACCCGGCACCCAGCTGACGATGCGGACCTTCCACATCGGCGGCGTGGCCGGCACGGATGTGGAAGAAAACGAGACCCGCTGCAAGAAGGGCGGGATCGTCAAGTTCACGCGGATGCGGTGGGTCACCAGCGACGAGGGCCAGAATGTGGTGCTGACCCGCAACGGCGAGATCTCCCTGCTCGACCCGCGCGGCCGGGAGCTGGAAAAATACGAAGTCCCCACCGGCGCCGTCCTGTTGGTGGACGAAAACAGCGAGGTTCTGCCGGGTACCGTGCTCTGCAGTTGGGACCCGCACAGCATCCCGATCCTCGCCGAGGTCAGCGGGCGGGTGCGCTACGAGGACGTGGTCGCGGGCGAGACCATGCGGGTGGAAAAGGACCCGGGGGGGCACGAGCGGCGGATCATCATCGATCACAAGGGCGATCTCCACCCCCAGATCGTGCTGGAGGACAGCGAGGGCAAGCCGCTGGACGTGTACTACCTGACCGAGCGGGCCCATATCGAGGTCGAAGAAGGGGAGAAGATCTCGGCCGGTAAGGTCGTCGCCAAGACGCCCCGCGAGGCGTCGGGCAACAAGGACATCACCGGCGGCCTGCCGCGGGTGACGGAAATCTTCGAGGCCCGCAAGCCGAAGGAGACGGCCGTCATCGCCGAGGTCGACGGGGTCGTCGAGATCCTGGGCGAGAAGCGCCGTGGGAAACGGACCATCATCGTCAAGAGCGAAAGCGGTATCGAACGCGAGCACCTCGTGCCCCACGGCAAGCGGTTCCTGGTGCACTCCGGGGATTATGTCCGTGCCGGCCAGGCCCTGGTCGACGGGCCGCTGGCCCCCAACGACATCCTCCGCATTTCCGGCGAAGAGGCCGTCCAGCAGTACCTGGTGCACGAAATCCAGAGCGTCTACCGCAGCCAGAAGGTGGAGACCAACGACAAGCATATCGAGATCATCATCGCCCGCATGCTGAGGAAGGTCAGGATCGAGCACCCGGGCGACACGCAGCTGCTGCCCGGCAGCGTCATGGACCGCTTCGATTTCCGCGCGGCCAACGAGAGCCTCGCCAGGTCGGTGAAGATCACCCACAAGGGCGACAGCGAGTTTGCCGATAAGACGATCGTGCCGCGCGAAAGGCTGGAAGAGATCAATGCCCAGATCGAAGCCCTGGGGGGGGAGCCCGCCAAGGGGGTCCGGCCCAAGCCCGCGGTGGGCAGCACCCAGTTGCTGGGAATCACCAAGGCGTCGGTGCAGAGCGCCAGCTTCATCTCGGCGGCCAGCTTCCAGGAAACGACCAAGGTGCTGACCGAGGCCGCCCTGGCGGGCAAGGTCGACCGGTTGGTGGGCCTGAAGGAAAACGTGATCCTCGGTCACCTGATCCCGGCCGGGACCGGCTTCCGCATGTTCCAGGAGGCGGAGGTCCGCATCCGGCCCGAAGCCCTGGAGGCCCTGGCGGCCCAGAAGGACCGCACCCTCGTGGCCAGCTTCCCGCTGCTGGAGAGCGCCGGCGAAGGCAATGGGTCGGGCGGCGGGGAGGACATGGCCGCGGAGAGCCCCGAACGGCAGCCCACGTCCCTGGAGCAGTTGTTTGGCGGCGGGGCCCCCGAGTCGGACGGCTAGCCCGGATTATTCATCAACCTAACGAGTAAAGTTGCAAGGTGAAACAGAGAAACAGGTTGTGCCTGTCTTCCCAAGAACACCGCGCACATCAGCCGGCACGCGCTAGCGTCCGGTTCTCTCCAATTCCACCAAAACCGGACGCTAGCGCGCTGCGGCTCATGAATAATCCGGGCTAGTGTTCCGTCCCTTGCAAGAGTTCGGGTTCGGGTGTTTCGTGCTCGTACTCAGCTCAGCGGTACTCGTACTCGTACTCGAATGGGGGCGTCATGGCCGAGCCAACCTTCGATCACGAGAAGCCGGTCGTGTATCGCTTCGCCATCGAGTACGTGTCGTTCTCGTATGGGGTTGCCAGGTCTCTTTCCGGCGCAATTCGTCACCTCCGCGATCAGTGGCTGCGGGCCGCGCAATTGATCCCGTTAAACAACGCCGAGGGAAACGGGAAACAAAACCTCAAGGACAAGAACCGGTACTTCCAGACCGCTCGTGGTTCGGCTTTGCCATGCGCGGCGGTTCACGATATGCTCATGGCGTTCGCGGTGCTCGACGAGGAAGCGAATCGGCAAGGCAAATCACAGTTGAAGCGGATTGTTTCGATGCTGACTCGGTTGATCCAGCCGACGGACGGCGATCCGGACGCCGCAATCGAGTACGAGTACCGCAAGGCTGAGTACGAGTAGGACCGGCGAGTCCGGCCCGAGCAAACCGTTCCACCGGATCCGCGGGTCGCGCAGGTTCTGAAATCAACATATACCGCACCCGCCGAGGATGGTCGCCTTTCGCTCCGCGAAAGTATGGTCTTTCGCGGAGCGAAAGACGACGATGATGTGACAAAGCCGACCGGCGGCAGCATAGTAGGCCGCGGCCCGGTGAACGCTGGCGTTCGGGTTCGGCAAATCAGCCGGAGGGCGCTAGCCCCCGGTTCCTCCCGGATCAGCCGCGGGCGAGCGCCCGGCGGCTGATCCGAAAACTTGACTTGGACGATGCACTCGTCCGCGTTCCCGCCGATCCGTGCTGGATACCGGTTGACAGTCGGACTCGATCGATTACGCTTAGGGGTCTTTCCGCATTTCGAGGGAGACCGTCTACCGACGGCCGCGCATGCCTACGATCAATCAGCTCGTGCGTCGACGCCGCAGGAACCAGCGGCGGGAGACCAAGGCCCCGGTGCTGGACCGCTGCCCCCAGAAACGGGGGGTCTGTCTGCAGGTCCGCACCATGACTCCCAAGAAGCCGAATTCGGCGCTGCGCAAAATCACCCGGGTACGGCTCTCCAACGGCAAGGAAGTTACCGTCTACATTCCGGGCGAGGGGCACAGCCTGCAGGAGCACTCGATTGTGCTCGTGCGGGGGGGGCGGGTGCGCGACCTGCCCGGGGTCCGCTACCAGGTCGTCCGCGGCGCTCTCGATACGCTCGGCGTGAACGGTCGCAAGCGGTCCCGCAGCCGGTACGGGGCCAAGAAGTCATAATCGCGCGCCGTCGCCGGTGCGCCCAGGCAAGGCCAATCCCATGGGACGAATTACCGCCAGCCGCTCACAACTCAAGGGCGACCCGTATTACGACTCGCTGTTGGCGAGCAAGTTCATCAACTGCCTCATGTCGGACGGCAAGAAGACTGTGGCCCAGCGCGTGTTTCACGACGCGCTCGAGCAGATCAAGCGCCGCATGCCCGACCAGGAGCCGCTGGAGGTCTTCAACCAGGCGGTGGAGAACGTCAAGCCGCACATCGAGGTGCGGAGCAAGCGCGTGGGCGGGGCCGCCTACCAGGTGCCGATGCAGGTCAGCCGCAATCGGCAGCTCTCCCTGGCGATTCGCTGGATTCTCCTGGCGGTGCACGAAAAGAAGGGGCGCGCTACGTCCCTCAAGCTGGCCGACGAGTTGATGGCCGCCTACAAGCGGGAGGGGGCCGCCATCACCCGCCGGGAAAACGTACACCGCATGGCCGACGCCAACAAGGCCTTCGCCCATTTCGCGTGGTGATCCGGAACCCGGATCGGCGCGTCTCCGGCAGGTCGCGGTTCCCGGCCCTGGACTGAACCGCGCGTTCTTCTGCGGCGCAAGGCCGCGTCCCCCGTCGGGCGGTGGGAGAGCGGCCCGCGGGCGTTGGTCCCAAGCCGGTGATCCGCCCGGCAGCGCCCCAGCATCAGCCCCTGACCGACCGGACGACCAGGCCATGCCGCGTAAATTGGAAAACCTTCGCAACATCGGCATCATCGCCCATATTGACGCCGGCAAGACCACGGTGACGGAGCGGATGCTGTTCTTGAGCGGCGCGATCCATCGCCTGGGCCAGGTCGACCAGGGGACGACCGAGACCGACTTCGATGAAGAGGAGCAGCAGCGGGGGATCACGATCTATTCGGCCTGCGTCACCTTCCCCTGGAAACAGGTCGACATCAACCTGCTCGATACCCCCGGCCACGTCGACTTCACCGCCGAGGTGGAACGATGCCTGCGCGTGCTGGACGGCGGCGTCGTGGTCTTCAGCGCCCGGGAAGGGGTCGAGGCCCAGAGTGAAACGGTCTGGCGGCAGGCGGACAAGTACCATGTGCCGCGGATCGCTTTCATCAACAAGCTCGACCGGGAGGGCGCCGATTTCGAAGGGACGCTCGAGGAGATCGGCCGTCGTCTGGGCGCACACCCCCTGGCGTTGCAGATTCCTGTCGGTCAGGGTCCACCCCACCTGCAGGATGCCTTTCGGGGGCTGATCGACCTGATCGCGATGAAGCAGCTGACGTTTCCGGGCGGCAGCGAGGGTCGGGAGGTGATCGAGGCGGAGATTCCGGAACCGCTGCGGGTCCGCGCTGCGCGGTGGCGAGAACGGATGCTGGAGGCCCTCTACGACAAGAGCGACGAGTTGATGGAACTGGCCCTCCAAGAACAGCCGGTGCCGGCCGAGCTGATTCGCCGCGTCATTCGCGAGGCGACGCTGCATCATCAACTGCAACCCGTCCTCTGCGGTTCGGCCCTGAACGGAATCGGCGTGCAGCCGCTGCTGGATGCCGTGGGGGACTACCTGCCCAGCCCCCGCGATGTGCCGCCCGTCGAGGGCGTGAATCCCAAGAAGAAGGGGAACCCGCCGGAACGGCGCCGCCCAGCGCCCGATGAACCGTTTTGTGCCCTGGTCTTCAAGGTGCTTCCCGCCCGCACCGGCGACTTTTCCTGGATCCGCGTCTACTCGGGCCAGTTGAAGTCCAACACGCGGGTCTACAACCCGGGGCGCGACAAGAAGGAGAACGTCGCCCAGCTCTGGCACATCCAGGCCGCGCGGCGGGAGCAGGTGCCCCAGGTCGAGGCGGGCGATATCGCGGGTGTCATCGGCCTGCGGCACTCGATCACGGGAGACACCCTCTGCGACGCCCAGAGCCCGATCCTGCTGGAGGCGATCCAGTTTCCGCAGACCGTGATTTCGATGGCCATCGAGCCCGAAACGACCAGCGATCGCAAAAAACTGGCGGATATGCTGGAGATGATGAAGCGGCAGGACCCTACCTTCCGCGCGGAGGAAAATGCGGATATCGGCCAGACCTTGATCAGCGGCATGGGCGAGCTGCACCTGGAGGTGATCAAGCACCGCCTGCTCCGCGACTTCGGCCTGAATGTGAGGGTGCACAAGCCCCGCGTGAGCTACCGCGAAACGGTGGCTCGGCCCGTGGAAGTGACGGGCCAGTGTCAACGCCAGATCGGCGGCCAGACGCTATTTGCCCGGGTGCGGCTGCGGATCGAGCCGCTTTCGGGTGGGAACTCCGGGGTCGTCGTCACCGGTGCCAGCCCGGGCGACGCCCTGCCCCCGGAGCTGCTCGGCGTGGTGCTGGACGAGCTCAGGTCGCGCGGCGAGGCGGGGGGGCCGCTGGGTGGTTTCCCGCTGATGAACCTGCGCGCCACCCTGCTGGGCGGGGAGGCGCACGAAGAGGGGTCCACCGAGGTTGCCTTCCGGATCGCCACGGCCGACGCCTTCGAAAAGGGGCTCCGCGAGGCCGGTCCCGTGCTGCTCGAACCGGTCATGCGGATGAACATCACCACCCCCGAGGACTACCTGGGGGACTTCGTGGGAGACCTGCAGCAGCGGCGAGGAACGATCGTGCGCACCGAACACCGCGGGGCGATGCTGCTCGTCGAGGCGGAGGCCCCCTTGGCCGAGCTGTTTGGCTATTCCAGTGCGATGCGCAGCCTGAGCCAGGGCCGCGCCAGCTGTTCGATGGAGCCGCGCCATTACGCAGCGGCACCCCCGGACGTGGCGGCCGGTTTCAGTTGGTAGCCGCCGCGGGCCAGACGGCCTGCGTCACAAAGATTTTTTTGACGGCTGGGGCGGTACCCGGTGTTGACGTCCTGCCGGAGCGTCCCTACGATGACTGGTTTCCCGCCCGGCCGTGGGCTTGCGTGGGGTGACCCCTGAGGGCGCCCCCGGGCGTTGCTGCGCGGCGGGGTAACGCGGAACTCGGGGGGCGTGGCGGTGCCGGGACAACTGCACGAAGTCATTCGGATTCGGATGGAGGCCTACGATCACCTGATCCTCGATCAGAGTGCCAAGGAGATCGTGGAAGCGGCCAAGCGGACGGAGGCGGATGTGCATGGCCCCATTCCCCTGCCCACGCGCATCGAGCGCTACACGGTGCTTTCCGGGCCCAACATCGACAAGAAGGCGCGGCAGCAGTTCGAGATTCGCACGCACAAGCGGGTGATCGATATCCTGCACGCGACTGCCCGGACGATCGAGGCCCTGAACAAGTTGAGTCTCCCGGCGGGGGTGGATATCAAGATCAAGGCCTCGGCCCGATAAGACCAGTCGCCGGTCAGGCAACGACAGGCATATTGAGGCAACGACAGGCATATTGAGGCAACCGATGGGATGGAAGCCTACCGGGTAAACGGGAGGCCGCCGCCAGGCGCGGCTTCCTGATTCCCGTTGGGCAATCAGTTCGCGGAGAGGGACGATGGGCAAGGGATTACTCGGCCGCAAGGTCGGGATGACACAGATTTACGACCAGGCCGGCAATGTCGTGCCTGTCACGGTGATTCAAGCCGGTCCTTGCCACGTGCTTCAGCTGCGAACGGCTGCCCGCGATGGCTACGAGGCGGTGCAGCTGGGATTTCTCGACAAGCCCCGCCGGATCGCCCGCCGGAGTGAGCGCGGGCACGTCGCCCGGCTGGCCAGCAAACGTGCGCGGAAGCTGGTCTCTGCCGGCGTGGAGTTGCTTCCCCGGGCCGATTGCGAACCGCAGCGCTTTGTCCGCGAGCTCCGCGGCTCGACGGAGGGCTACACCGTCGGTCAGCAGTTGCGGGTCGACCTGCTGGCCGAGGTGCAGGCCGTGGATGTCACCGGCACCAGCAAGGGCCGGGGCTACGCCGGCGTGATGAGGCGGCACAACTTCTCCGGTCAGCGGGCCTCGCACGGTGTGAAGAAGGTCCACCGCCACCCGGGGGGAACGGGCTGCAGCGCTTTTCCCAGCCGCACCTTCAAGGGCACCCGCATGGCTGGGCAGTACGGCCACGTCCGGGTCACCGCGCGGAATCTGAAGGTGGTCCGCGTGGACGCCGCGCACGACGTTTTGCTGGTCCGCGGTGCCGTCCCGGGACCGGCCGGCGGATATGTCATCATTCGCGAATCGAACAAGTTGGGGTGATCGGCGTCGCCCGCCGCCCCTGGGCGCCGTGGGCCGCTTGGCGAGTTGGATTTGAGCCATGTCCACCTTGAAAGTGTACGACCGCAGCGGCCGGGAGGTTGGCAGCTACGAGATTGCGCCGGCCGATCTGGCCCCGCGGATCAATCGGCAATTGCTGCACGACGTGGTGGTGATGTACCAGGCCTGCCAGCGCCAGGGCACCTCCCGGACCAGGTCGCGGGGCGACGTGGCTGGCTCGACGCGCAAGATGTATCGCCAGAAGGGCACGGGGAACGCCCGCGCGGGGGGCCGGCGGACCAACGTGCGGCGCGGCGGCGGACACGCGTTTGCCAAGCGGCCGCGGGATTACTCGTACCGGCTGCCCCGCAAGGCGGTGCAGCTGGCCACCCGGATGGCGATCGCCTCCAAGATCCGGGATGACGAGCTGGTGGTGATCGATGAGCTCTCGTTCGCCGCCCCGAAGACCCGCGAGATGTACGCCATCCTCAAGGCGCTCGGCCTGCAGGATGCCCGGACCCTGGTCGTCACCGCGAATCATGATCCGAACGTGTATCGGAGTGCCCGCAATATCGCGGCTGTGACCGTCTCGCCCGCGGCGGAGTTGAACGCCCTGACGGTCCTCACGCCTCGGCGGATGCTGGTGACGCGCGCCGCGCTGGATGCGATTCGGGAGCGGGCCGCGGCGGCCCAGTCGCCGCGCGGGGCGTCGTGAGCGGTCCCGGCCTGCGGGCCGGTCAGACGGTGGAGGAGTTCCAGCCATGAACCAGCCAGCGACCCCCGGCGGCCAGCCTGAGCCAGCTGCCGCACTGCGGCCTCACCAGATCGTGCTCCGGCCGCTGGTGACGGAGAAGGGGATGCACCGCGCTACGCGCCAGAACCAGTATGCGTTCGAGGTGAACCCGCTGGCTGATAAGGACGATGTGCGGCGGGCCGTGGAGGAGTTGTTCGACGTGAAAGTGCTCAAGGTGCGGACGCAGAACCGGCGGGGCAAACCGCGGCGACATCGTTTCCGGCAGGGATACACCAAGAACTGGAAACGGGCGATCGTCACCTTGCACGCGGAGAATCGTATCGATTTCTTCTGATGGGCGATCCGAGAAATTGCCCCCGTAGGGGCAGGGCGATCGTTTTCGGATGACCGGCAGGAGTGGCGTGGCCGACCGGGCGGTGCCGGGGGCGCGGCGGTGAGGACGGCCTTCGGTGTAGGAGCGGTGAAGCGATGGGAATTCGGCAATACAAACCGACCTCCGCAGGTCGCCGCGGGGCGAGCGTCAGCGATTTTGCGGAGCTTACGCCCGGGGTACAGCCCGAGAAGCAGCTGCTGCGGCCCCTGCGGAAGAAGGGCGGGCGCAATAACCAGGGGCGAATTACGGCCCGTCACCGCGGGGGCGGGCACAAGCGGCGCTACCGGGTGATCGATTTCCTGCGGAACAAGGATGGCGTGCCGTCTCGCGTGGCGTCGATCCAATACGACCCCAACCGATCGGCCCGGATCGCCTTGCTGCATTTCGTGGATGGGGAGAAGCGGTACATTCTGGCCTCGGACGGGCTGAAGGCCGGCGACCGCGTGGAAAACGGACCTGACGCCCCGCCGACGGTCGGCAACTGTTTGCCGCTGCGGAACATCCCCTTGGGGATGGCGATCCACAGTATCGAGATGCAGCCGGGGCGGGGTGCCGCCCTGTGCCGCAGCGCGGGCGCGAGCGCGACGCTGGTCGCCCGCGAGGCCGACTGGGCCCAGTTGAGTCTCCCCAGCGGCGAGATCCGCCGCGTGCCGTCCGCCTGCCGGGCCACGATCGGCAAGGTCGGCAATGCGGACCACATGAACATCCAGTTGGGCAAGGCCGGGCGGAATCGGTGGCTGGGCCGGCGCCCCCATGTACGGGGCACAGCGATGAATCCGATCGACCACCCCCACGGCGGCGGCGAGGGGCGCACCAAGGGTGGCCGGCACCCCGTCAGCCCGACCGGTTTATCGGCGAAGGGCGGCCGCACGCGTAAACGCCGCAAGCCCTCCAGCGCGGCGATCATCCGGCGCCGCAAGTCGCGCCGCTACGGGCAGTTGACCAAGTAAACCCGACGTGCTCCGCTCCGCGGGGCGGGTGGGCCGCGAAGATCGGACGACCATGAGCAGATCGCTGAAGAAGGGACCTTACGTCGACCCCAAGCTGTACCAGAAGGTGCAGCGGCAGGACCAGCGCGGTGTGAAGGAGCCGATCCGCACCTGGGCCCGCGCCTGCACCATTGTGCCGGAATTTGTGGGGCATACATTCATGGTCCACAACGGCAAGCTGCACATGAAGGTTTTTGTCACGGAGGACATGGTCGGTCATAAGTTGGGCGAGTTCGCGCCGACGCGAACCTTCCGGGGCCACGGCGGCAAGGGGAAGCGCTAGGGAAGATGGGGTTCTCAGGCTTGCCCGGGCGAGCGCCCGTGGGGGCCGGGGTGCCGCGAGGCCCACGAGAACCGGGAGCAGACCAGCATGGCATACCGCGCCGTTCATCGTTTCGCTCGGATCAGCCCGCGCAAGGTGCGTCCGCTGGCCAACCTCATTCGCGGCAAGTATGCCGACGAGGCGCTCGACATCCTGCGCTACCAGCCGCATCGCGGGGCGCGGATGCTGGAAAAGGTGATCCAAAGCGCGCTAGGCAACGCCCAGGACCCGGAAAACCCCCAAAATCGGGGCCGCACCGTGAACATCGACAGGCTGGTCGTGAGCGACGCCCGGATCGACGGCGGACCGATGTTCAAACGGATTCGGCCGCGGGCCCGGGGAATGGCGTTCATGGTGCTCAAGAGAATGTCGCACATCCAGGTCACCCTGGAAGAGATCTAGGAGGTTGGGAGTCACGGTTCACCGCCTGCTGGAAGGGGCCTGGGGTTCCTGGGCGTCAGGCCCCTGTTTTTCGGCCCGCGTGGCCGATCGGCCGCGGGGGACACGAGACGGTACGGCGAGGTGGTGGTGCGGGAAATGTCCGCCGTGGTTTGCGTGGCGGCTGGGCCGCTGGTCGGGAGAGTCAGGTCATGGGTCAGAAAGTCAATCCCGTCGGGTTTCGCACCGGCATCATGATCGGCTGGAAGAGCCGCTGGTATGCCTCCAAGCAGGAGTTTCCCACGCTCCTCCTGGAAGATCAGAAGATCCGGAACTTTATCAAGAAGCACCCCAAGAAGTCCCAATACCGGCACGCGGGAATCGACAAGATCGAAATCGAGCGGACGCGGGACGAAGTGAAGGTGGTGCTCCACGTCGCCCGGGTGGGATTGATCATCGGCAAGAAGGGTCAGGAGGTGGAGCTGCTGCAGAGCGAACTGCAGAACCTGATCGGGCGGCGGGTCAGCTTGAAGGTGGAAGAGATCCCGCGGCCCGAGTTGCAGGCCCAGCTCGTGGCGGAGGAGATCGCCGAGCAGTTGTCGAAACGGGCCAGCTTCCGCCGGACGATGAAGCGGTCCTTGGAGCAGACGATGGAGGCCGGTGCCCGGGGCATCAAGCTGCAGCTCTCGGGGCGGCTGGGCGGATCGGAGATGTCGCGCTGCGAAAAGCAGATCGCCGGCTCGATTCCGCTGAGCACCCTGCGGGCCGACATCGATTACGGTTTCGCGGAGGCAAAGACCGCGCAGGGCCACATCGGCGTGCAGGTCTGGATCAACAAGGGTTTCCACGTAGGGGACGATACCAATGGCCATGATGCCCAAGCGGGTCAAGCATCGAAAAAGCCAAAGAGGGCGTATAAAAGGTAATGCCTCCCGCGGCAACCGCGTCGTCTTCGGCGATTTCGGTCTGCAGGCGCTGCAGGGCGGCTGGATCAAGGCCCAGACGATCGAGGCCGGCCGGATCGCGGCCCAGCAGTACGTGCGGGGCGAAGGCCGGTTGTATGTCCGCGTGTTTCCCCACAAGTCGGTGACGTCCACGCCGCTGGAGACCCGCATGGGCAAGGGCAAGGGGGAACCCGATTTCTGGGCGGCCGTGGTCCGACCCGGAACGGTGCTGTACGAGTTGGGAGGGGTGACCGAGCAGCAGGCGCGCATCTGCTTTGCCCGGCTGGCCCACAAGATCCCCGTGCGGGTGCGTTTCCTGAAGCGACGTGCGAGCTGAGGCCGCCGCCCTGCCGTGAACGCGGGGTGTCCGGTCCGGGGTCCAGGCAGCAGAGCAGTGAGGCGAGACCATGAAAGCCGCGGAGTTGCGCGAGATGAGCGACGAACAGCTGGCACTGACGCTCATGGAGACGACCGAGTCGCTGTTTCGGCTGCGGATGCAGGCCCAGACCGAACGGCTGGACGCGCCCAGCGAATTGCGGCGTCACCGCCGACTGGTCGCCCGCATCCTGACGATCCAGCGGCAGCGATAAACAGGGGACCCGGTGGAAGCGTCGCGCGGCCAGGGCCGCTCGTGCACGAGAAGCGGTGGCAGGAAAGAAGGTTGGTATGACCCGGAAAGTAGCCGTCGGCGTGGTTACCAGCGACAAGATGGCCAAGACGAGGCGCGTGGAGATTCCGCGGCTCGTGCGGCACCCGAAGTACGGCAAGTTCGTCCGCCGCCGCACCGTCTGCTATGCGCACGACGAGCACAATGAATCGAATGCCGGGGACATGGTCGAGATCGTGGAGTCGCGACCGCTGTCCAAGACCAAGCGCTGGCAATTGGTGCGCGTCCTTCGCAAGAGCACGGCGGTCGATGTCGCGGCCTTGCGGGCAGCCGCCCGACGGCAGCAGGATCAGCAAGAGACGTCAGAGCCATGATTCAGCAGGAAACCCGACTCGCCGTCGCCGACAACACCGGCGCTAAGGAAGTGATGTGCATCAAGGTCCTCGGCGGCTCCCGCCGCCGCTTCGCGGGCCTGGGGGACATCATTGTCTGCAGCGTCAAGCATGTGATTCCCGGCAGCGACATCAAGAAGAAGGCGGTGGTGCGGGCGGTCATCGTCCGCTGCAAGCAGCCGACCAGGCGGCCGGACGGCAGCTATATCCGCTTCGACAGCAACGCCGTGGTGATCATCGATGCCGACCGCAATCCGCGGGGCACACGCATTTTCGGGGCGGTGGCCCGGGAATTGCGCGAACGCAACTTCATGAAGATCGTCAGCCTGGCCAGCGAGGTGGTGTGATGCATATCCGGGTCCATGATACGGTGGAGGTGCAGGCCGGAGACGATCGGGGCGTGCGGGCCAAGGTCTTGAGCGTGGACCGCGCGGCGGGCAAACTGGTCGTGGAGGGCGTGAACCGCGCCTACAAGCACGTGCGCCGCAGCCAGCGGAATCCCCAGGGCGGGCGGCTCTCCAAGGAGATGCCGATCCAGCTCGCCAACGTGCTGCTGGTCTGCGAACGGTGCGGCGCGGCGACGCGCACGGGGGCCCGCTACCTGCGCGACGGCAGCAAGGAGCGGTTCTGCCGCAAGTGCGGCGAGGGGTTGGGTCAGGTGGCGCCGCCGCGCGCGGCGTACGCGTCACGGTAGGTCCGGGCCGGCCGCCTGCCGGGACTCCGCGGACAGAGGTGAAGGGCAAGATGAAGCCGCGACTGCAGGAACAGTACGAACAGCAGGTCCTCCCGGCACTCCGCGAGAAGCTCGGCCGCAGCAACCGCCTCGCGCTGCCCCGGCTGCAGAAGATCGTGGTCAACATGGGGGTCGGCAGCGCGATCACGGAAAAGAAGCATCTGGAAGACTCGGTCGAGGCGCTGGCCCAGATCACCGGACAGAAGCCGGTGGTGACCCTCGCCCGCAAGGCGATTGCCGGTTTTCGCCTCCGCGAGGGGATGGCGATCGGTTGCAAGGTGACCCTCCGCCGTCAACGGATGTACGAGTTCCTCGACCGCCTGATCTCGCTGGCCATCCCCCGCGTGCGGGACTTTCGGGGACTCGACCCCGACGCCTTTGATGGGCACGGGAACTACAGCCTGGGGCTGGTGGAGCAACTGGTGTTTCCCGAGTTGAACCCGGATCGCTTCACCCGCGTGCAAGGAATGAACATCACGATGGTGACCTCGGTCGATAGCGATGACGAGGCACGGGAGTTGTTGCGGCTGCTGGGGATGCCGTTCCGGCGAGCCGAGGGGGACCGGTCCCAGGCCGGTGCCGCATAGCGCTGCGGTGGTCCCCGGCGGCGGTGCGCCGCGGAGCGGGCCCTTGGGCCCTTGAACTGAGAAACAGGTGATATCGTGGCGAGCAAGTCCAAAGTTGCCAAGGCCCAGCGCACACCGAAGTACACGACCCGCGCGGTCCGACGGTGCGGCATGTGCGGACGGCCGCGGGCTGTCTACCGCAAGTTCGGAATCTGTCGCATCTGTTTTCGTAAACTGGCGGACCAGGGTGTGATTCCCGGGGTTCGCAAGGCGAGCTGGTAAGGGGGCCTAGACCGATATGATGACCGACCCCATCGCCGACATGTTGACCCGCATCCGGAATGCGGTGCGCGTCGAGCGGTCGCACGTCGAGATGCCGCTGTCCAAGGTAAAACGGGGCGTCGCCGACGTGCTGAAGCGCGAGGGTTACATCTGGGACTGGAAGGAAGTGGACGCCGCGCCGGCCCCGCAGCTGCACATCGACTTGAAGTACGGGCCCAACGGAGAACGTGTGATTCGCCGCATCCGCCGGGTAAGCAAGCCCGGGCGGCGCGTGTACAGCCGCGCGAAGGATCTCCGTCCCGTGCTGAACGGGCTGGGCATCTTCGTGATCAGCACCAGCCGCGGCGTGATCAGCGACCGGGAGGCGCGGCAGCGCAACCTGGGTGGGGAAGTGTTGTGCGAGATCTGGTGAGACGCGTGCGCGCGGTCCGCCGCGGCCCAGCAACAAGGGATGAAGCATGTCCCGCATAGGCAAACAACCGGTCAAGGTCCCGTCCGGCGTGCAGGTCGCCGTGGAGGGCCAGCAGGTGTCGATCCAGGGCCCGAAGGGCAGCCTGGAGCGAACCTTCCGGCCGGAAGTGACCGTCACCTACGACGCCCCGACGGCCGAACTGCGCGTCCGCCGTCAGGCCGAGGACCGGGTCTCCCGGGCCCTGCACGGACTGGCCCGCGCGCTGCTGCAGAACATGGTCCGGGGCGTGACCGACGGGTTCGAGGTGCGGCTGGAAATCGTGGGGGTCGGATATCTGGCCGCAGTGCAGGGCGACAAGCTGCAGTTGCGTGTCGGGTTCGCCCACGAGGTCCATATGCCGATTCCGCCCGCGTTGAAGGTCACCTGCCCCGACCAGACGCACGTGGTCGTGCAGGGCTGCGACCGGCAGCTGGTCGGACAGTTCGCGGCCGAGGTGCGGGCGGTGCGCAAACCGGAACCGTACAAGGGCAAAGGAATCCGGTACCAGGGCGAGCACGTGAAGATCAAGCCCGGCAAGGCCGCGACCTGACGCGGTCCAGCGGCGGTCGGCCGGCGGTTGCGGACAGCGGGAGCGAGGGGACCATGAAACAGGGAAAGGCCGTTTATCAACAGCGGATGCGGCGGCGTTTTCGCGTCCGCAAGCGGTTGCGCGGAACGCCGGAGCGGCCCCGCCTGTCCGTCACCCGGAGCCATAAGCACGTGTACTGCCAGGTGATCGACGATACCTCCGGACACACGCTGGCGGCGGTCAGCACCCGGGAGGCCGCACTCCGCCAGGGGGTGTCCCACGGCGGCAACAAGGTGGCGGCGGAGGCCGTCGGCAAGGCGATTGCCGAGCGGGCGCTGGCCGTGGGTGTCAAGCAGGTGTGCCTGGACCGGGGATCGTTCCGGTATCACGGGCGCGTCGCCGCGTTGGCCGACGCCGCCCGCCAGGCCGGACTGGGATTGTAGCCAGCCGGTTTCCCGTCGCGGCCGGCCGGCGGGAGAACGGGCGGAATGACCAACTAACGGGAGCGGGGCGATCGTGGCAAACGAATCGACGCGTGGTGAGTACCTCGACAAGGTCGTCAAGATCAAGCGGTGCGCGGCCGTCGTGAAGGGAGGACGACGGTTCAGTTTCGCCGCAATGGTGGTCGTGGGCGACGGCAAGGGCCGCGTGGGTTGGGGCTATGGCAAGGCGAACGAAGTGCCGCCGAGCATGGAGAAGGCAACCAAGCAGGCAACACGCAGCATGGTCGAGGTTCCGATCCAGGAGGGCACGATCGCGCACGTGGTCAAGGGCCGGTCCGGTGCGGCCCGCGTGCTGCTGGCCCCCGCCCGACCCGGGACCGGCGTGATTGCCGGGGCCGCCGTGCGAGCGGTCTGCGAGGCGGCGGGTATCAAGGACATCCTGTCCAAGAGCTACGGGTCGACCAACCCCGTCTCGTTGGTCAAGGCCACGATCGCGGCCTTGACCCAGCTCCGCACGCGACAGGATACAGAACGGTTGCGGGGGGTCTCGCTGACATGAATCTGAACGACGTCCACCGGGGTATCGTCAAGCACCGCAAGCGGCGGCGCATCGGCCGGGGGCCCGGGTCGGGGCGTGGCAAGACGAGCAGCCGCGGGCACAAGGGACAGGGCGCGCGCGCCGGCTGGTCCAGCCACCCGACGTTCCAGGGCGGCGCGATGCCGCTGGTCCGCCGCGTGCCCAAGCGCGGTTTCCACAACGCCTTTGCCGTCCAGGTCGCGGTGGTGAATGTTGGCGATCTGGAGCGCATGTTCCAGGCCGGGGAGGAGGTTACCCCGGAATCGCTCGCGGCCCACGGGCTGGCCAAGCGTGCCTACGAGCAGTTGAAGGTTCTGGGAAATGGTTCGCTGACCAGGCGCTTGACCGTGTCGGCCCATCGCTTCAGCAGCACGGCCGTCGAAAAGATCGAGCAGGCGGGCGGGCGGGTGATCCGCCTGCCGGGTGCCACGCCCGTGGAGGCCAGGAAGCAGCAACCCGCGGAAACGCAGGATTGACAGGACGGAGCCATGTGGGAAAAGCTGCGGGTCGTCTTCACCATTCCCGAGTTGCGGCAGAAGATCCTCCTCACGCTCGGCCTGCTGGCGATTTACCGCATCGGCTGGCAGATTCCGCTGCCAATGATCAACCAGGAGGCGCTCCAGCAGGCGACCGGCCAGCAGGGCGGGGGATTCGGCCGGATGGTGGAATACGCCGCCGTCTTCAGCGCCAGTAACCTGAGCCAGGCGACGATCTTCGGGCTGGGGATCATGCCCTATATTTCCGCGTCGATCATTTTTCAGCTCCTGGGCAGCGTCTGGAAGCCGGTCGAGGAGCTGCAGAAGGAAGGCGAGACCGGCCGCAAGAAAATCAACGAGTATACCCGTTACCTGACCGTCGTGCTCTGCATGGTCCAGAGCTGGTTCTACGTACGGCTGTACATGATGAGCGTCTCCCCGGACACCGGCGTGCCGGAAATGATCGGCGAGGCCTTTCGCTCCGCCACCACCCAGAACCTGGCCTTGGGCTGGCAGATCGCTGCCGTGCTCACCATGACCTGCGGAACCGTGTTTCTCATGTGGCTGGGCGAGCAGATCGACGAGTTCGGCATCGGCAACGGCATCAGTCTGCTGATCATGGCCGGCATCCTGGCGCAGATGCCGGGCGCCGGCTGGGACCTGATCCGCAATGCCAAGGTGGAACTGGTCGGGATCGGCACCGGCGAGACCGGCGTCGAGACGCTGATCATCCTGGCGGTCCTCTTCGTGGCCGTCGTCGCGGGCGTTGTTTTCATTACGCTCGGCCAGCGCCGCATCCCCACGCAGAGTGCCAAGCACGTCCGGGGACGGCGGGTCTATGGCGGGACGCGCCAGTATCTGCCGCTGAAGATCAACCAGGCGGGCGTGATGCCGATCATCTTCGCCAGCAGCCTGCTGATGTTTCCCCAAGTCATCTTTGGCTGGTTGACCCAGGTCAGTCCTTGGTGGGGCAACCTGGCCCGGATGTTTACCAGTGGGACCTCGCTCGTGCACAACGTGCTGTACGTGGCGATGATCTACTTCTTCTGCTACTTCTGGACCGCCATCACCTTCAACCCGAAGGACATCTCCGAGAATCTGAAGAACTTCGGCACGTTCATTCCCGGCTACCGGCCCGGCAAGCGGACGGCGGACTACCTGGAGCGCGTGATGGTCCGGATCACCTATGTGGGTGCTGGCTTCCTGGCCCTCGTGGCGATCATTCCTACGATGATTTCCAGCTCCCTGGGCGTGAGTTTCATGGTGGCCAGCTTTTACGGCGGCACGGGCCTGCTGATTGCCGTGAGCGTCGCTTTTGACCTGGTCCAGAAGATCGACAGCCACCTCGTGATGCGCGATTATCGAGGCCTGCTTGAATCGTAAGCCGTCAGCCGGCCCGACCCGAGCACACGCTCCCGCGGCGTTCGGGCAAGCGGGGCCATTGCCGTCATGATCGTCGTATTTCTCGGTCCTCCGGGTGTGGGCAAGGGCACGCAGGCCAGACGGCTGTGCCAGTTGCTGGCGGTCCCACATCTCTCCACGGGTGACATGCTGCGCCAGGCGCGGGGCGCGGGAACGCCGCTGGGACGGCACGTGGCGGAGTTCCTCGACCAGGGGCGGTTGGTCCCAGATGAGGTCGTCGTGAGCGTGGTCCAGCAGCGGCTCCGACAGCCGGACTGCCGCACCGGCTGCCTGCTCGACGGGTTCCCCCGCACGCTGGTCCAGGCCCAGGCCCTGGAGGAAATGCTGGCTGCCGAGGGGCACTGCATCGACCGGGTGCTGGAATTGACCCTCGCGGAAGAACAGTTGGTTTCCCGCATGCTGCAGCGGGCGCAGCGGGAAAACCGGGCGGACGATACGCCGGACACCATCCAGCGACGGCTGGACGTCTACCGCGAGCAGACCGCTCCGCTCGTCGCCCGCTACGCCGCGAACAGCCTCTTGCGGACGGTCGACGGGGGGGGCACGCCCGACGAGGTCTTCGCCCGGATCACGGCCTGCGTTGGCAAGGGTAGCGTGGGGTGAACGGGCGGGACGCCGCAAAGCATTTCAACCGGAGCTGGGTCGGTCGCGGGGGCCCTAGGCGCGAAGGCGAGCCTTTCCGTGACGGAGGGGCCTTGAACGTCCGTCGCAGGACAGCTTATACTAAGCCGCTTTGCTTTGCCGCCTCAGCCCCGATGGGGGTAAGAACCATGAAAGTTCGTGCCAGCGTCCGCCGGGTGTGTGAAAACTGCAAGATCGTCCGCCGCAAGGGGAGGATCTACGTGGTGTGCAGTAACCCGCGGCACAAGCAGCGCCAGGGTTAAATGGCCAGGGCTCCTGGCAGGAGAACGGAACATGCCGCGCTTACTGGGTGTGGACATCCCCAACGACCGTCCCACGCACGTGTCGCTGACCTATCTCTATGGCGTCGGGCCCAAGATCGCCCGCGAACTGTGCTTCAAGGCGGGGGTCGATCCCCAGGTCAAGGCGCGGGAGCTGGCGGACGACGAGTTGGGACGATTGGCCGCGCTGATGGAGCGGGATTACGTGGTGGAAGGTCCCTTGCGGAGACAGGTGGCCCAGAACATTACCCGCCTCCGTGATATCAGTTGCTATCGGGGCTTGAGGCACCGTCGCGGGTTGCCGGTCCGAGGCCAACGGACCCGGACCAACGCCCGCACACGTAAGGGGCCGAAGAAGACGGTGGCTGGCAAAAAGGGTGTCAAGGATCTTCGCTGAGCGGCCGTGCGACCGGCGCCGACGCCGGTTGCGAGCGTGCCACGAGGGGGGCCCCCTGCGGGCGGCCAGGGTACCGCCTTGAGGCGGACGGTCGTGAGGCGGCGGGCGGGAATTGAACAGAAGCTGCGGAGAGCCGGGCCGTGGGCAAGACCAAGAAACGTAAGACGCGACGCAACGTCACTGCGGCGATCGCCTTCATCCAGGCGACGTTCAATAACACCACGGTCACGATTACCGACGCCCGCGGCGATACGCTCTGCTGGGCCAGCGCCGGTACCTGTGGTTTCAAGGGCAGCCGCAAGAGCACGCCTTTCGCCGGACAATCCGCGGCCCAGCAGGCCGCGGAGAAGGCGATCAAGTTCGGCGTCAAGGAGGTGGAGGTGCGGGTCAAAGGTCCCGGCTCGGGCCGCGAGAGCGCCATTACGGCGCTGCAGGCGGCTGGGTTGACGGTCAAGTCGATCGAGGACTGTACCCCGATTCCCCACAACGGCTGCCGTCCACGGAAGAAGCGCCGCGTGTAATTGGTGGAGATCGTTGTCCGGGGCCCGCCCAGTCGCCGATGGCTGCGCGGCCCCGTTCCCTGAGCTTCGGAGGTTCATCGATGCACATTCGCTGGCGGGGGCTGGAACTACCCAGCATCGTGGAGTGCGACAAGCAGACGCTCACATCGACCTACGGTAAGTTCGCGGCCGAGCCGTTCGACCGAGGTTTCGGTGCCACGGTAGGAAACAGTCTGCGGCGGATCCTCCTCTCCAGCCTGGAAGGGAGCGCCGTGACGCAGATCAAGATCCGCGGCGCGCAGCACGAATTCACCACCCTCCCCGGCGTGCTGCAAGATGTCACGGACATCGTGTTGAACATCAAGTCGCTCGTCGTCAAGAAACATACGGCCGAGACGCGGGTCGTGACGATCGAAAAGCGCACCAAGGGCCCGGTGACGGGGGCCGACGTGCAGACCGACGCCGACGTGGAGGTCATCAACCGCGACCATGTCATCGCGACGCTGACGGCCGATACACCCTTCTTCCTGGAAATGGTGATTGAGAACGGTCGCGGCTATGTCCCGGCCAGCGAACACAGCGCCGCCGAGCACGAGATCGGGGTCATCCCGATCGACGCGGTTTACAGCCCCGTGACGCGGGTCCGTTACGAGGTCGAGGAGACCCGGGTGGGGCAAAAGACGAACTACGACAAGCTGACCCTGGAGATCTGGACCAACGGCTCGATCGACCCTGAGATGGCCCTGGTGGAAGCGGCCAAGATCCTCCGCAAGCACCTTAACCCGTTCGTGCAGTATGCCGAGTTGGGGGTGCGGGTGCATTCGCCGGCGCGGGGCGGCATCGCGGCCGACGCGATCCTCGAGCAGAAGCTGAGCATGAGCGTGGCGGAGATGCGGCTCTCGGTGCGGGCCACAAACTGCCTGGAGTCCGAGGGAATCCACACCGTGCGGGACCTGGTCGCGATGAGCGAGGACCAGTTGCTGGAGGTGCGCAACTTCGGCGAAACGACGCTGACCGAGGTCAAGGAGCGGCTCAGCGAACTGGGGCTGCACCTGAGCATGCGCGTGGCGCCGACGAGCATGGCCCGCTGAGACCCGCGGGACGTGCCGACGGGTTCTGAACCGCCGCGGCGCGGCCGGCGCAGGCAGGCATCCGATGGAGGCAGGGGAATCATGAGACACCGAAAGCGCGGCCGGCAGTTGGGTCGCAGCTCCAGTCACCGCAAGGCGATGCTTCGCAACCTGGCCGCGAGCCTGTTCCTGACGGAGCGGGACGCGGAACTGGACGCAAATGCGCCCAAGGTCAAGGGGCGCGTGGTCACGACGCTCGAGAAGGCCAAGGAGGTCCGCCCGTTGGTGGAACGATGCATCACCATCGCCCGCCGCGTGCTGGACTCCCGCGACACAGCCGGCCAGTTTGCCGCGTCGGCGGACCGGGGAACCGAGGCCTGGAAGAAGTGGCGCAACAGCGAGACCTGGCGGAAGTGGAGCCAGGCCCGGGCCCCGGAGGTGGCGGCCCGTCGCCACGCCCTGAGGTTGTTGTGCGATAAGACGGCGGTCAAGATCCTCTTTGACGAGATCGCCCCGCGGTACGCCGACCGGCCGGGCGGTTATACCCGCATCCTGAGGTTGGCCAAGCCCCGGCTGGGCGACGCGGGCACCCGGGCCATCCTCGAGTTGGTTGGCGTCCACGATCGCGTCGCACAGCGCAGCGAAAAACCGAGCTTCTCTGAGGATGAACCGGCGGCGGCTGCCGGCAGCAACCAGGGTGGCTGATTCCCTCCGGGCGACGTACCACGTCCCGGGAGGGAAGGGCCAGCGGCGGGACGCTTCCTTCAAGCGCCGGGCCGGCCTCCGGCGGAACGCGACGGCGTGGGGAGGACCCCGCCTGCCCTGAGATCCCTGAGCGGCGCCCCTACTTCGAGATCCCTGAGCGGCGCCCCTACTTCGAGATCCCTGAGCGGCGCCCCTACTTCGAGATCCCTGAGCGGCGCCCCTACTTCTTTCCCAGCCCGCGCTGCACACGGAAAAAGCGGGAGAGAATTTCCCCGCAGGGGGCCGCCAACACGCCCGCCAGGACGTCCGCGCGGTGATTGAGCCGGACGTCGTCCAGCAGTCGGTACAGCGACTGGACCGCTCCGGCCTTGGGATCGGCCGCACCGTAGACCACCAGCGGCAGCCGGGCATGGACGATCGCGCCGGCACACATCGCGCAGGGCTCGAGCGTGACGTAAAGAGTGCAGTCCAGCAGCCGCCACGTCCCCAGCGCCCCCGCGGCCTGGGTAATCGCCACCATTTCCGCGTGGGCGGTTGGGTCCCGCAGCTGTTCGCGCTGGTTGAATGCCGCGGCAATCACCCGCTGTTCGTGGACGATGATCGCCCCCACCGGGACCTCGCCCGCTTCCAGGGCCTGCTCCGCCTGTGCGAGGGCCATTCGCATGTAGCCCTCGTGGGACGTCAGGTGGCTGTCGAGCATCAACGGAGATTCCGTGTCCCACGGCCGGCTTGCCCGCGGGAAGGCATCGGCGATCGGCCGCCTCGACGCACCTGGGCAGCTTCCAGGTGCGTGCCCCGTCGTTCCGTAAAGTGCGGGATCGATCAAGATGCGTCGGCGGTCGTCTCTTTGGTCTGGTCGCTTGGAAACAGGACCTGATTCAGGATAGGCATCGTTTCGCGGGCGAACCGGAGCGACGCGCTGGCCTCGGGTCCTTCGTCCGCATCCTGAGCCGTCGTGATGAGGTACAGCTTGTAGAGCGCCGGGCGCCCTGCAAAGGCCGGCTTGGGCCAGACGGGTCCCGACCAGCGTCCATCATCGGTGTAGCTCCAGAAGATGCGCAGCCGCTGGGTGCCGAGGGCATCCTCCTTGACAAAGGTTGTGGTCAAGCACTCGACGGGCGGCAGGTCCGGGCCGCAGTCGATCGTGTAGGGGATCGGTTCACCTTTCATGGAGAACCCGGCTCCCCGGTAGCACCAGTCGGGCGTATGGATCGTGATATGCCGCGCCGTGCCGGTCACGAGGAAAAAGGACACCTCGTCGTTTCCGTCCGCGTCCCGGTAGACGCGGGAGACGCAACCGGTGCAGTGTGAGGCCTTGAACTGTTCCGCGTCCACTTCGGCGTCCGTGCCCTCCCAGCGGCCGACACGAAGGGGGACGTCGTCCAGCCGGCGGGTAAAACGCTCCAGCTTTTCGGTGCTGGATGCGCCCCAGCGCTCCGTCCATTTTCCCTGGAGGTATGTGCCCGCCAGGACCACGAGGGCCGCAGCCACAAAGGGTAAGGCTCGGTTCATCGGTCAACACGCCTCCGAGGGGAACACCCGGACCCTCCTGGAGAGGGTTCGGGAGGATGGAAGGAAGGCCGGAGTACCGCGTCCCGGTGCGCGCCTGGGTCCGGTCGGTTTCCTGCCGCGGGCCTGAGCCATCGACACGGCAGGCTCGTCGGTAGCATCCTACGCGGTCGCCGGGGCCGCGGCCAGCCGCAACTCGCTGCGCCGCAGCTCGGTACCGGTCCCGTGGACGACCGCTCCGAGCAGGGGGATGCCCACGGCCCGCATCCGTTCACAGGCGGCGTTGATCTTTGAACTCTGGCTCACATCGCAGCGGACCGAGACCATCGTCGTGTCGACGCACTGCCCCAGCAACAACGGCTCGGCACTGCTCAGCACGGGTCCTGAATCGAGGACGATCAGGTCGTACTGGGAGCGGAGTCGGGCGAAGATTTCGCGTACGACCCCTCCTTCGGCCAGCCCCCGGGCCGTTGCCTCATCGTAGGCCCCGGCCGTGATCAGCCACAGCCCGTCCACCCCCGCCGACTGGATGACCTGATGGTCATCCGCCTCGCCCCGCAGCAGCTCGCAGAAACCGTGGTTCCGCGGGATGCCGAAGACGGCATGCTGCCCGGGATTGCGCAGGTCACCGTCCACCAGCAGCGTGCGCCGGCCGGAGCGCGCCAGGCTGAGGGCCAGTTGGCTGGCCAGCGTCGTGCGTCCTTCCTCGGCGGCCGCGCTCGTCACGAGGACCACCTGCCGGCTGCCGGACATGCGGTCGTAAAGCAGTGCAGTACGGATGCTGTCGATGGAATCGATCAGCACCGCCTCCAGCGACCGCTGGTCCGTACGCCCCAGGGGCCACCAGGCGGCAGGTCCCCGCCGGTCCAACAGGGGCAGCGATCCGATCACGCGGATGGCGGCCGCGGGCGGCAGGTCCTCCGCCGCGTTCACCCGCCGCTTCTGGTAATCGAGCAACACGGCGACGCCGACGGTGAGCAGGAAGACGGCCAGCCAGGAAGCGCCGACCTCCAGAATCTTCACGCGAAAGTTGCTCTCGTCCGGCACGATCGCCTCCTGGATCAACTGCACGCGTGGAGGACGCTGCAGGTCGAGCTCCAGGCCATCGATCTCCGCCTTCATGCGGCTGGTAATCTGCTTGAGCTGCTCCAACTCGTCCGCCCGGGTGAGCAGGTCCACCGAGACGCCCCCCAGCTTCTGAACCGCTTGGCTCTGTTGCTCGTAAGCCGCCCGCGCACGCTCCAATTCCCGCGAGATCAGCTCGCGCTCGGTGTCCCGCAGCACGAGCAGTTGCAGGTTGTCGCCGGTCGCCAGCCCGGTGCCGCGCCGCAGGCGGTCGACGATCCGGGGCCGCAGTTCCGCCCGCAGCCGATCGAAGGCCGCTTGGGCCGAGGCAAATTGGGCTTGCATTCGTTGCAGGGCCGGCGACCCAGACCGGACCGATGCCGCCACCAGGGCGTATTGCTGCTGGAGCTCCTGCAACTCCTGTTTTCGCGCGACATAAGTCAAATCCCTTTCCAACTCGTCTTCGATGGCGAACTCCGAGGGCTGGTACAAGTTGTTCTCCAGCGAGGTTCTCGCCAACACCGAGTCGACGGAGACATCGCGCAGCCGGCGCTCCAGGGAATCGCGTTCCGACTTGAGCGCCGCCAGTTCGTTCATGGCCAACTGCTGCTTGATCCGCGCCAACTCCGTGTCCGAAGTACCCAACTGCTCGGCCAGATTGTAGAAGGTATCGCTCTTCTGCTTGATTTCGTTGACGTTCCGCTGAAAACCCTGCTTCAAGACGTCCAGCCGCACCAGCCGCTCGGTGCGCTCGGCCTGGACGATTTCCTCCAGAAAGGCATCCTTGACTGCGTTGACCAGCTTGATGATCTGCTCGGTATCCTCCCCCCGCAGGCTGACCCGCAGAATCTCGGACTCGCCCGTGATCGTGACGCGCAAAGCGTCGGTCAACCAGGCCACCGGGTTGCCCTCACGGCGTACCATGGGCAGCTGGCTGATGCCGGGGATTCGCAAGGCAGCGCTGATCACGAAGGGGCTCTTGATCAAGCCGCTCTGCGTCTGCTTGTACGTGTTGTAGTCGTTGGGAGACCCGCCGACGGTCTGGCCGCCCAGCATGGCCTGTTGTTCCCGCCGCACGCGCAACAGGCACACGGCTTCGTAATCCTCGGGAATCACCAGCCAGATGAGCGCGGCCAGCAGCGTGGCGATCGCCGCTCCCAGCAATCCGCCGAGAAGCCACTGGCGGCGGAGGGAATGGAGCAGCCCCCGCAGGTTCACGCCCTCCGCTTCCTCCGGCAACTCGTTCCAGGGCAAAAGGGGGCCCGGTACCTGGCCCTGCAGCCGTCCGGGTACAGCCTGCACCACCGGCAGACCGGCGGGGGAAGACGGCCGCTCCTGGGCGCCCTCGGCACCACCCGGGTACTTGCCTATGTCGGACATGTCAGCCTCGACCCCATCAAATACCTGATAAATCGCCGCCGGCCTGCGCCCCGTTGCCAGAACCGCCCGCCGTCACGTGCGCCCGCGGCACCGCCCGCCGGGCTGCCTGTGGTCCCGCGTTAACGCCGGTCGCGAGGCGTCCCGCCAGCCTTCCCGAAAGGGACCTCCGGCTGCGCCGTGTCATCAATAAACAATCGCACCAGCAACTGGTACTCGAGGTACAGCAATCCCAGGGCGAGCGGCATCATGACCCAGCCCGCCGCGTCGTGAAAAACCATTTGCGCAATTTTTTCTTTCACGTGCAGGCTGTACAGCAAGCCCGTCACCGTGATCCGGATCACGTTCACCGCCAGGGCAATCGGCACAGCACTCACGACGACAATCAGCCGTTCCCACCAGGGACGCGTGGTCATCAACATCGAAATGGCCACCGCGAGGGCCAGGAAGATCGTTAGCATCCGCAAGCCGCTGCACGCGTCGACGACCCCCATCTGCACTTTGTCGAGCACAATGCGGTTGCCCTCCCGATAGGCCTCGACCCCCAGCGTTTGCAGCGCGAACAGGCTGCACTGCGTGGCCACCAATTGCAGCGGGCGCAGCAGGCGGTCCACGAGAAACCCAGGCAAGGGATACATGAAGATCAAAAAGGCGATCGGCAACCCCGCCCAGCGCAGTGTGCGCAACCCACCAAACAGGACAAAGATCCCCATCAGGCAAGGAATGAAGGCCACCCGGTCCAGGGTAAAGGCCACGATGAAGGCCCCGGCCAGCCGCATCGCGATGCCCAGCGCCAAGAGGCCAGCCCCCCACCAACGCTCCTGGACAGTGACCTCGCCAAACGGCTCCCGCCGTAGCCAGAGCAGAACCGCGGCGAACAGGGGAATCAGGTATCCGTGCGAGTACTGGGGGGAATCCCACGAACCCACCACCTGGATCAGCGAATTCCAAAAGGACAACACCAGGAGTCCCGTCGCCAACACGATGCCGGTCCAGATACGCATGTCGGCCCCGGAGTCCTGGGAAGCTGCCGGTCTGCCGGAGTTCCGGGTCGTGTCGATCGACATGGATTCGTCCTACCAGGAAGCCTGCTTCACATTCACCGCCGACGTGCGCCCGCTGACGTGCGCTCCCCAGGCCAGGTCGTTTCGCCGACACAGGTCAGCACGCGGCACGGCCCAGACAGCCCGCGGCTACCGTCGACGCAACCGCCAGCCAACTCCGAGCACATCGGCTAAGTTCAGTTTTCGGATCAGCCGCCGGGCGCTAGCCCGCGGTTCATCCGGGAAAAACCGGGGGCTAGCCCCCTCCGGCTGATGTGCCGAACCCGAACTCTTGCAACGGACAGAACACAAGTGCCTTGTCCAAGTTCAATTTTCGAATCAGCCGCCGGGCGCTAGCCCGCGGTTCATCCGGGAAAAACCGGGGGCCAGCCCCCTCCGGCTGATGTGCCGAACCCGAACTCTCGAAATGGACAGAACACTAGCCGCTGATTTCTCACATCAATTCGAGCCATGATAAAGCGCAGGCCAGCAGGAAGACCGACAAGCCGATCCTGCGGGAATGCTGTCGAAATAGTTTGCGCATTATTTCCCAGCTCACCATTCGTCGCAAGCGACGCATTTTCTTCAAGTTGCATTCTTCCGTCCGCAGATCGCACAGAATACGTGATCCCCTCAGACCCGTGATAGTCCCTAAAATTCCCATAAGTTGGTCTATTCCAAGCGGGAGCACGTGCCGACTACCTGCGCGGAACGAACCCATGTCGTCGTTGCATGAACCTCTGTGACGACTCGGGGCAGGCATGGATCAGGCTTCCAAGGTTCAACGGGTAACCGAACGGCAATCTGCCACCCACCGACCGCGCGGGGGGCTAAGCCTGCCAACGTCGCGTACTGACCCGCGCGTGGTGCTAGGATCCTATCCTTGGACGTACGACCAGCCAAGATATCGGGGGCGACAACCTCGTTCAGCAAGCAGCCTGATCCTTTGCAGTCCGGTTGCCGTCCGCCAGCATCCTCGTTCCGGACGCTGCACCAGGAAATCGATTATATGGCTTGGGCGAAATTGGACGATAAAATAAATGCGGCTGCGTGGTCACTTGCCAGGCCACACCGTCTGGTACAGGAGGCGTATGATGCATCGCCTGATGCTTTCGTTGTCGGTTTGGTTTGGCGTCGCCACAGCCAGTCAGACTTCGCTGGCGCAGGATTTCGCGCCGCGCGGACCGAACGTCGCCTACCAAACGGGGAATTTTCTGATAGATCGCCCGACGGTCAGCCCGTATCTGAATCTGGCACGTGATCCGACCGGGGTTCTGCCCAACTATTTCACGCTGGTTCGTCCTGAACTGGAGGCCCGTGACCGGTCGGCACGGCAGGAACGGGAGTTGCAACGACTGCGAAGCCAGCTGACGGGGCTGCAGTCCGAGGTGCGCCAAGCTCAGGAATCTGGTCGACTGAGCACGGGTCACCCGACCCGCTTCATGACCTATTTCCATTTCTACCCGGGACTCGCCCCGCGACGGTAGGTCTTGGTCCGGACGACCCCTTGGCCGCCAGAAGGAAGCACGACTGGTGGGCGGGACTACCCACCGAACCGATCGACAGCTTCTGGCGCTGCGCGCGAGTCCTGGCTGCTATCGCGTGTCAAAGTACCATTGCGTGGCTCCGGGAGGGCGAGGCTCCTGCCGCGCCGCCCTGCCCACGGCTCAGCAGGAGCTTCGCCCTCCCATGATCGTGCAGCCTAACATAAATCGACCTACCCTTTACCAAGTCGGGGTGTGCTCCTGGCGCAATCAGCGACCTACGGATCCAAGGAGCTTTCGTTGAGGGCTCCCGTCTGAGCGGGCGAGACGGCTGCGCCGTTGGGCGTCATGATCTGGTCGTAGACGCTGGCATTAATGCTCTCGCTCACGAACTTGACGTGGGCATCACAGAAAGTGACCACCACCCCGCCGGCATGACGGCTGGAGGGGCGAGCCAGGGCGACGCTCGGTGCAGCGCTGAAGTTCCCGCCATTGATCGGGGTTGCCGGCCAGAAAACGGCCTGGTGGTACTCCTGGTTTCCCGTGTACTCATCGGCGTTGACGTTCTCGGTCAACATAACCGTCGTGGCGACCCCATCGTGCTTGGCAATGTAGCTCAAGCTGTTCTTCATCGGTGTCGGGCTGGCGAGGGGTTTGCTGAACGAGCCATTTTCGGGCTTGGCCTCACCCGATTTGCCTCCATTGACGACGTAGCTCAACGGTGCCGCCACTCCTGCCGGCGGATCGGACGCGCAGATGACCAGCTTGATATGGACCTTGTTCGCCGGTACTCCGTTGGCGAGCACTTTGTCATACAGGTCGTTGCGGCCCACGTACGGCAGCATGGGGTGGATCCAGCCACCCCGCTTGTCGGCCGCGGCCACACTCGGTTGACACGGCAGGTCGGACTGGACGGAGGGCATCACATCCTGCTTGGCTGTCGCGTACGCGATGACAGCCTTGCCCAGCTGGCTTGAGTTGTTGGTGCACTCGGCCACCCGAGCCCGGGCCCGGGCCTGGTTCACGGCGGGCACGAGCAGCGCCATGAGCATGCTGATGATCGTGATCACGACCAGCAGCTCGACAATCGTAAAGCCTCTTCTAGTTGCCGCGACCATGGTTCGCGCCTCCCATGTCCAGACCCCGACGAGCCTGCCCCAGGCCCGCCGGCTCCTGGGATTTTCGCATTTTCGTCGTGGCTTGTCGAGTGCTGGGCGAGCGCAAAAGTAGCGGTGCAGCGGCCGCGAAAGCGGCGGCAGGCCGCCGGAAAACATTCCGCCGCCCTGCACGCGGTCCGACCGGGACCGGGGCATTACCGTGCCATCCGGCCGAGCCCAGGGGAGTGGCAGATCAGGTTGCCCAGGAGGCGGAAATGGGGCGGTCGAACTCCAGCCCGGAGGCGGGGCGCCTGAGGCTGCTCGACCGCGGAGCCAGCTCGATGGTTGAGCGACGCTGCTGCCGCCTGGGCCGCCAGGATGGACCCACCACGGGAACGGCGACAGGCATGCCCGATCCATCGGAGGAGGGAAGCGGTCCCGCGGGCACGCCATTCAGGAGGCCCCTTCCTCCTGCCGTTCGCCCGGGTCGCGGAGCCCCTCAGACAACCGGTTCAACGCCTCGGTTTCAATCTGACGCACTCGTTCGCGGGTCAGCCCCAACCGCTCCCCGATCTCTTTGAGCGTGTGCGGCTCCGAATCGTCCAGCCCGAACCGCATGCGCAAGACGGTGGCCTCGCGCGGGTCCATCGTCTCCATCATGCTCATCACGTGAGTCAGCACGTCGTGTTCGACCAGTTCGTCCTCGGGTGATTTCATCCGCTCGTCCATGACCATCTCGCCGAGCGACCACCCGGCCTCGGCCTGATCCGTCTGCGGGGTGGAGTTGTAGATCTTGATCGCCTTCTTGATGATCGGCAGCTTCTTCTTCGGCAATCCCAGCACCCGCGCAATCTCCTCGGGGGTCGGCGTGCGGCCAAGTTCCTCCGAGAGCCGCGCGTTGGCTCGTCGCCACTTGGACAGCAACTCGACCATGTACGCGGGAATGCGGATCGTCTTGGCCGAATTGATCAGGGCCCGCTTGATCGACTGCTTGATCCAGTAGCTGGCGTAGGTGCTGAAGCGGGTCCCCATGTCGGGGTCAAAGCCCTCCACGGCCCGCAGCAGGCCAAGATTGCCTTCCTCGATCAAGTCCTGCAATCCCAGCCCCTTGCCGGTATAGCCGCGGGCAATATTCACGACCAGGCGCAGGTTCGCCCGCACCATCCGGTCGCGAGCCCTGGTATCCCCCTCGCCAATCTTGACCGCCAGATCCTGCTCCTCGTCGGCGGTGAGCAGCGCGGTCTCGTTGATTTCGCGGAGATAGGTTTCGAGCGGCGTTTGTACCGATTCTTCCGACCGCCGCGACGGTGCCGCGAACGGGGACGTCATGGTGGATCGTCGCATTGGTGCCATGAATGTTATTGTTTTTGCGGTGTGCCCAGACTGCCCAGCTGACAAACACAACTATCGACGCCTCATCAACGGCGCCTGCACCCGTGCGGCAACTTGATGGCATGAGCCGGATGTTAGTGCCAATCCGGAGGTGCCAGGAAGAACGACCCCACGGGTGAGAACCGGTGGGGTCGCACGAGACGTTCGGACCAGACACGAATTACGGTGTCGTCCGTGAGTGAGCCAGGGCGGGGTGCCAGGCGCACGGCCCCCGGCCGACCGTACTAGCTGGTACTGCCGCTCTGATCGTCTTGGCCCGTCGAAACGCTCCCCGAGGCCCGAGTCTTGATCAGGGGCCCGGACTCCCCGAGGCCGCCCTTCAGCTCCTGCGCGGGAATGTCGCTGCGGGCGGAACCGCCGCCTCCCTCTGCCACCGCCACCGCGCTATCTTCCTCCTCGGCCCACTCCACACGCTTGCGCGACAGCCCGATCTTGCGGTCGTCGGCGTCCACGCGGAGGATCTTCACCTCGATCTGATCGCCGACCTTGACGATTTCTTCGGGGTTTTCCACCTTGTGGTCCGCCAGTTCGGAGATATGCAGCAGGCCCTCGAGATTGTCTTCCAGGCCGACGAACACCCCGAAGTTGGTAATCTTCGTCACCTTTCCCGTGACCAGCTGTCCCGGCTGATACTTGCTGGGAATGTCACTGGACCACGGGTCATCGTGCATCTGCTTGAGCCCCAGGGCGATCCGGCGACGGCCCTGGTCCACGGCGAGGACCTTGCACCGCACCTCCTGGCCCTTCTCCAGCATCTCGCTGGGGTGGCTGATCTTGCGGGTCCAGGAGATGTCGGACACGTGCAGCAGTCCGTCGATGCCGTGCTCCAGTTCGACAAACGCGCCATAGTTCGTCAGATTTCGAACCTTGCCGCTGACCACCGTACCCATCGGGTAGCGTTCGGCCACCTCGTCCCAGGGATTCCGTTGGGCCTGCTTCATGCCCAGCGAGATTTCCTGCTTCTGCTTGTCGATGCCCAGCACGACCACGTCGATTTCGTCCCCGATTTGCACCAGTTCGCTGGGATGGCTGACACGCCTGGTCCAGGACATCTCGCTGATATGGACAAGTCCCTCGATGCCTTCTTCCAGTTTCACGAACGCGCCGTAGCTCATCACGTTGACCACGGTGCCGTGCACGGTGCCGCCCACCGGATAGCGCTGTTCGACCTGGTCCCAGGGGCTGGGCATCCGCTGCTTCAAACCCAGGGCGATCTTCTCGCGCTCGTGATCGATGTGCAAGATTACGACCTCGATCTCCTCGTCGATCGAGACCATCTCCGAGGGGTGCCCGATCCGGCCCCAGCTCATGTCGGTGATGTGCAGCAGCCCGTCGATCCCCCCCAAGTCGACGAACGCGCCGAACTCGGCGATGTTCTTCACGACCCCACTGCGGACCTGGCCCACCTCGAGATCGCGCAGCAACTGTTCGCGGTCCTCCTGGCGCTGCTTCTCGATCAGCGAGCGGCGGCTGACCACAATGTTCCGCCGGGCCTCGTCGATCTTCAACACCTCGCACTGCACGGCCCGGCCAATGAAGTCCCCGATATCGTGGGGCCGCCGGATGTCCACCTGGCTGGCGGGAAGGAACACGTTGACCCCGATATCGACCAGCAGGCCACCCTTGATCTTGCGGGTGCAGGTTCCGGTGACGACCTGGCCTTCCTGGACGGTCTTCATCATGTCCTGCCAGGCGATGATCTTCTCCGCCTTGCGCTTGCTGAGACTGACCATGCCCGACGTCTCGTCGACCAGTCCCGACTCGTCCTCGACCTCCTCGATCAGCACCCGCACAATGTCCCCGACCTGGGGCGGCTCCTCGCTCTCCCACTCTTCGATCGGAATCGTCCCCTCGCTCTTGAACCCGACATCGATCAGCACGCGGTCGTCGTCGATCCGCAGGACGCGCCCCTGGACGATCCGATTGACGTCGACGTCCCATTCCGATTCGATGGTCGCCAGTCCGGCATGGTCGCTGTCGGCCAGTGCGGCCTCGACCGTGGCGGCGAATTCCTGGTCGCTATCCAGGCTGCGGATCAGATTTCGGTTAACCATTTTCTTCTCGAACTACGGCTCGCTGCGCCGATCCTGCCGCCACGGCCAGACCGCCCCAACAGGCATTCGGGGGGCCGCGATCGGGGGCTTCGGCCGAGGAGCAACGCGGGGTTTGAGGTGCTGGCTCCGACCGGTCGCCACCGCGGCGACCGTGGTTCCAAGGCGGAGTCGAAACTCAAAGAAACTACCAGAACTTCCGCCCGGCCACAACCGCACCAGGGCCGCGGGACCAGGGCTGGGTGCAGCCTGCGGTTTGCACGCCAGTACGCAACGGTCTGTTCGCCGCCCCGCGAATCTGGCAGGCGAAGCGACCGTTTCTTGGATGGTTGGGTGGTCAACGGAACGTGTAACCGTTCACACCCCGGGCGATTCCAGGGGGTCAGGTCCATGTTTTCGGCCAGCGCGTTTGGGTCTGGCAGAGCTTTACAGCCGAAAAATGGACCAGACCCCGTTCTGTGAACGGTTACACGGAACGTAGTCCAGCAACTTGTGTAAACATGGTCGGCGTTCCATCAGCAGCCCGGTTCACCGGGCTTTTCCGCGAAGCGGTCCCAGGCCCGGCATGGATGCCGGGTGGGAATAGGGAACCT
>Ga0114938_1000304_pt1 | contig 39582 bp, 31 predicted proteins | sample AshMeaBigSpring_FD_88675 | JGI IMG/M metagenome (GOLD analysis project Ga0114938, IMG submission 88675) | Groundwater microbial communities from Big Spring, Nevada to study Microbial Dark Matter (Phase II) - Ash Meadows Big Spring | ecosystem: Environmental > Aquatic > Deep subsurface >... | reverse complement strand
GCCGCTTCATATTGGTGCCAAAGATGTTGCCTTCCCAAAATTGAACCGCTTTTCGTGGTGGATTTTTATTGTTGGAAGTATCATGGCTATCATGACGCAGTTTCTACGTCAGGGACCACCCGATACCGGCTGGACATTTTATGCACCTTATTCAACTTCGACAGGAACAAGTGTTATTTTAGCAACTTCGGCCGCCTTTGTACTTGGTTTCTCTTCCATATTAACCGGTTTGAATTTTATAGTTACTATCCACCGCATGCGTGCTCCGGGCATGAAGTTTTTCAATATGCCGCTTTTCCCCTGGTCGATTTATGCCGCTTCGTGGATTCAGTTGCTGGCAACTCCGGTGGTAGGTATTACGCTGATAATGTTGATATTCGAACGACTTTTTGGCATCGGGTTCTTCAATCCTGAACTGGGTGGCGACCCGCTGTTGTTTCAACATTTATTCTGGATTTATTCGCATCCGGCCGTTTACATTATGATTTTACCGGCTATGGGCGTTATCACCGAAATTATTCCAACATTTTGTCAGCAAAAAGTATATGGTTATAAGGCCATTGCCATTTCGAGTTTGGCCATAGCCGGTGTAGGCTTCCTTGTATGGGGACACCACATGTACACTTCGGGAATGAGCGAACAGGCACGTTGGTTTTTCTCGTTGCTAACATTTGTAGTGGCTGTGCCAAGTGCCATTAAGGTTTTCAACTGGATTCTGACTATGTATAAAGGTTCCATCGACCTGAAACCTCCATTTTTATATGCTCTGTTCTTTATATTTCTGTTTATAATTGGTGGAACTACCGGATTAATTCTGGGAGCCGTAGCAACAAATATTCAAGTTCACGACACGGCATTTGTGGTTGCACATTTCCATTACATTATTTTCGGCGGTATGGGATTTGCATTTTTTGCAGCCATTCATTATTGGTTTCCGAAAATTTACGGCACAATGTACAATATTAAACGTGCCAATTTTGGGGCAATACTTTTATTTATCGGCTTTAATCTTTTGTATTTCCCCCAGTTTATTATTGGATATCAGGGAATGCCTCGCAGATATTACGATTATTTACCTCAATTTCAGTGGGGACAGATACTATCAACTATAGGAGGTGTTGTATTATTTGCTGCACTAATTGTAATGGTTGCCAATTTAGTGAAAGGCGCTAAAAAAGGCGAACCGGCACCTGCCAATCCATGGCACGGGTCTACGCTGGAGTGGACAATTCCTTCGCCACCATCGCTCGAAAACTTCGACACCGACCCGGTAGTTAAAAAGAATCCGTATGATTATAATTCGGGAATTTGAGATTGAGAAATTGAGAAATTAAGAAATTTAGAGATTCATAATTCGTAATTAAAAAAATATGAGCAATCACGAGAATCACACACATGTTCACCGCGACGATGAGGCGCAAAAGTTGGGGATGTGGCTTTTTATTTTCACCGAATTATTGCTGTTTGGTGGATTGTTTTTGGTGTACTCCATTTTCAGAGCGCAATACCCCGAAAACTTTCACGAATCGAGCCTCGAGCTGAGTGTAACACTTGGTGTAATCAATACGGTCATACTTTTGGTGAGTAGTATGTCGGTTGCTATTGCACTTACAGCGGTTCAGAAGAGTAATTATAAACTTGCAAAACTTATGTTGCTGCTCACAGTGGCATTGGCGCTGGCTTTTATGGTGAACAAATACTTTGAATGGGGCGCTAAGTTTCATCACGGATTGTACCCCGGCTCCGAACTTATGCAACTATTGGACAGAGGCCATCATTTGTATTTCAGCTTATACTTTTTCATGACCGGACTTCATGCCCTGCACATTATTATTGGCGTGATATTATTGCTGATAAGTTATGTAAAAATTAATAAAGGAAAAGTTGTATCGGACAATTTTATGCATCTCGAAAACGCTGCACTTTATTGGCACTTAGTGGATTTAATCTGGATTTTCCTCTTCCCGCTTCTATACTTAATTTCATAAATGCAACACATTATGTCAGAACACACTCCACATATTACACCCTACAGAACACTCGGAATTATATTGCTGATTCTTCTGTCGCTTACATTTGTAACCATCGAAATTACGTCGATACATTTAGGTGCATTTACAGTAACTGCCGCTCTTTTAATTGCCGGATTTAAGGGCTACCTTGTATTAGCATACTTTATGCATTTAAAACACGAAAGTACATTGCTCCGAGTTTTAGTGGCTTTGGTTTTTGTGCTTTTTGCGCTTATTGTAGTTATTACGTTTATTGATTATGCTTTTAGAAGTTAGAAGTAAGAAAGTAAGAAAGTAAGAAAGTAAGAAAGAATTTGGAAATTAAGAAATTAAGAATATGTTTAGCAACGCATCAAATTTTGTACAGGGAGTAGATATGGCATTTGCCATTATCGTAGGTATTTCCGTATTTTTTCTGGTAGGATTAACCGCATTAATGATTTATTTTGTAGTGCGATACAACAAAAAACGCCATCCAAAATCGGTATATGTAAAAGATAATGCCTGGCTCGAAGCCACCTGGATAATTATACCATTAATCATAGTATTGTATATGTTTTACCTTGGTTGGGAAGGATTCTTGCCCATGCGTCAGGTGCCGGATGGAGCTATGAAAGTAAAGGCTATTGGCAAAATGTGGGTATGGGAATTTGAATACGAAGGAAATAAAGTGTCGGACACGCTGATGTTGCCAATTGATAAAGCGGTAAAAATTGATTTGGTTTCGACTGATGTTTTGCACGGTTTTTCGATTCCCGCATTTCGAATCAAAGAAGATGTGGTTCCGGTAAAAGACAATTATACCTGGTTTAAGCCGGGCGAATTTGGCGAATTCGATTTGTACTGTACGGTTTATTGCGGCTTGAGCCATGCCTACATGCATTCTATCGTCAAAGTAATTCCTCAGGAGGATTTCGATAAATGGCTTGCAGCACTTCCGGTACGCAAAAAAGAAGATGGTGGCAAAGGTAAAAAACTATTGGAGAAAAACGGTTGCTTAGCTTGCCATTCGGTCGACGGCTCCAAATTAGTAGGACCATCGTTTAAGGGCACTTATGGTTCAAAAATAAAAGTGAAAACCAACGGAGCCGTGCGCGAAGTAGTATTCGACGACAAATACCTCGAAACATCCATTTACGACCCCAATGCCGACATTTCGGGCGACTATCCTCAGGGCTTAATGAAATCGTACAAAGATGCAATCACTAAAGAAGATTTAGTATTGATAAATGATTATTTGAAAACGTTGAAATAAAAAACAGTTTACAATCAGCTTGCTCCGCATTTGTATCCTTTCTACAGTATTTTCGAGTATTTCGGGAGGGAAAAGGCGGGGCATGGTTATTTCGTTAATAAATTTAGCGTACAACCTAATCTCACACCAAAGTGTTCATTCAGCTGAACTTCTTCAGGTAGAAATCCTTTTGTTTTGTAAATCATCCCCAAATCCAAACTTACACTATTGCCTTTGTTTAAATTTAATACTTTATATTTAAACAACACATCAACCGCACCACCAAAGTCCGATTTCGATGTATTAAAATCAAGATTTTCAGGTTGAGCTCAAGCATGAGTCGCAATCGAAGTTGAAAACTTGGGGGACAAATTATAGTCAGTCAAACTTATACCACCTGCCGGAAACCATGTTTGCTTATTTTCGAATTGACGTAAGTAGGTGTGGATTTTATATTTATCTTTAAACAATATATAAATATTCTCATCAATGAAATCACCAAAGGGACTCATGGTATAACCAGCACTGAGGCTTAGTCTCAAATCCGGTTTATTGATAAAAATTAGTTTCTTAAAAAAAATAGGGCTAACTGCATTAATTAAAGCTCTATATCCTACCCTTTTTAGAAACTGTAATTCTTCATTTGTTAGGTCGTCATAAATTGTATAACGATAAAATCGTTCGTTAGGGCGATGTAAGTTTTTAATGGCTCCATATACATCGTGTCCAACAATATCATTTAATAATTCATTAGAACTTTCTTCGATATTTGGACTTAAGGATGGAATTAAACTACCTGTATAATAAGCCATTGTAAGTATTTTTATAAAATAAACTTCAACAAAAAGATTTCTTTTTGAGTCAAAATTGAATAATAAAATTTTTTCTGCATCATTTCCTATCATATAATCTGACTCAATTCCTGCAGTATGTAATCGAATGTAATTTGGTAAGTTATTATCTCTAAGGTTTTGTAATTCATTATCTCGCACTCCATTTACATAAGCTATTCCTTTTAAATTGTATAGAGGTTGTGAAATTGAACCAATTCCATTTGATGTTAAAATCGAACGATGTCCTTCTTCGTGTGTTAAAGGATATAATAATAATTCTGCAATTGTTTGAATTATAAGGCCTGTTTTCGGTTTAACATTTTTATAAAGTTCATTACTTAAAATTCTATATAATGATAAATAATTCTGATTGGATTGTCGCATTGTTGTTAAACCCACTGGAGAATCCTGAATTATAAATGAATAGCTATTTTCCTTTTGATATAAGGTTGAGGTGTCATTAACTATCGGATTATTACTATTTGCTTCAACAGATACACATACAAGTAACATATAAAGTATAAATTTTAGGAACTTCATGTAATATGCTTATTTTTGAATTATGTGGATTGTAATTTTTTTAATGGTTTATTAAAAATGTATTGCAAGAAAAAATCTTGCTATACAAATAAACCGCATCTTTTTACTCAGGCAGAGTTAATATAGCGAGCATCAATACAATTAAATAAAATATTACTGCTGGGTTTCCACCATCCACTACTCTCATTTCCTCCGCATTCATTTCCTGAACGCCCAAACCATTTAAATCTAAGTTTTTCATTTTCTTAAAAATTTTATTTTAAAATATTTTTTGCCACAACTTTAAAGCCTGTGAGCTGACTCTTTGTACCCGGCCGAATACGGGTGCAAAGATAGGTTCGTTCCGTCCAAAATTCTGGACGGAAGGAGAAATGTGATAGAACCTCCGTTAAATTTTCTTAATTCAGAAATTTCTTCAATCGGTGTAACTTTCCATTTTACAGTTAGTTCGACTTCGCTTTTGTAATAGAAGGTTTTTCGTTGTCGGGAATAATGAATTTGACAATCAAATGATTTTAGCTCATCAATCAACATATAGAGTGATGATCGACTAATTTCAAGTAGGTTAGAAAGTTCAAAAGGAGAACCTGTTTTTTGTTCTTTAATCAGGCTGTGTAACCGCTGCAATTTGTTCATTTTGCTGAAAACATTCATTTTTGTTCGATAATTGATGTAAAGGGTTAATATGTAAAAAACGGTGTATAAAAGCTCTAATAACTTTTATACACCGTTAAGTATTTGAATTTCAGTATAAACTCTAAATTGGCAAACCAACCGATTCAATTTTCACAGCGACAATGTATTAAGTTGCTGCAAAAATAATACAAAAACTTACAATACGCAACATTTTAACTTGTAAAAATAGCATACTATAACATTAACTTTAAAATTTGCTCAGCATATAACTTTAGTAAATATTTATAATGCATTCAAAAACACCAATTTTGCTTCGATTAAACATTTTATTACTTTAAAGTGTTTGAAAAAATACGAACAATATAATACACAATCAGTATAAAAAAATTAGTCTAAATTAATTGACAATTAATTGAATTCCATGTCGAAATCAAAATTCAAAGCCATACTTAAATTAATGAAATTAAAAGTGTCGGTAGCAGTAACATTTACTGCTATCGCCGGCTTTATAATATTCAGTCATAACATAAGCCCGGATATTATTTATCTGATAGCCGGAGTGCTATTATTGGCAAGTGGGTCGAGTGCTTTAAATCAAGTGCAGGAAGCTAAATACGATGCATTAATGCCCCGCACAATTATGCGGCCTATCCCTATGGGATTACTTACTAAAAGTCAGGCATTTATTCTTTCTGTGCTATTTATATTGGCAGGTTCGTTAATTCTATATTTGGGGCATGGTAGCACACCAATGCTGCTCGGGCTGTTTAATGTGCTGTGGTACAACGGCATTTACACACCATTAAAACGGATTACTGCATTCGCAGTTGTACCCGGCTCGTTAGTAGGCGCTGTGCCTGCTTACATTGGCTATACAGCCGCGGGCGGTTCAATACTTGATACAACTATACTTTTTGTTGGGTTATTTTTGTTTATTTGGCAAGTTCCGCATTTCTGGTTGCTTATGCTTAAATATGGCGAGGAATTCAAAACGGCAGGTTTCAAAACCGTTACAGGAACATTTCATGCAATGACACTCCCCAGTATAATTTTTGTATGGGTGTTGTGCACCTCATTTAGTTCGATAATTATTCCTTTATTTTTAGATACAGTAAGTTTATGGTTTTTCATTCTGGTTTTCGCACTCAATTTGGCTTTTATCTCCTTATTTATTCAAATGGCATTTAAGCCCGAACAACCTATCAGCTTCAGACGTTCATTTATTGGAATAAACATTTATATGATGGTTTTTATGCTATTACTTATTACATTTCATCTAATTTAGCATAAAGCAAAGCATTTTACGATTACTAATATTCAGAATTTCAAATAATTACAAATTATCACAAATAAATAATTCAAAACTATTTGATATTTCAAAAAAAGGCAGTATCTTTGCACTCGCAAAAGCAAAAAAATGGCTGCGTAGCTCAACTGAATAGAGTACCACACTACGGATGTGGGGGTTACAGGTTTGAATCCTGTCGCGGTCACAAAATCAAAACTTTTAAGTCGCTGATAATAAAAATATTATCAGCGATTTTTATTTTTAAATTATTAAATAAAAAAATGAAATATGAATTTTATTCAGGTTGACTTTAGCATTACTCCTTACGAAGAATACATTGCCGACATACTGGCTGCAGAACTGGGCGAACTGGGTTTCGATACCTTTGTTCCGCTAAATGACGGATTACAGGCATTTATTACAAATGAATCTTTTGACGAAAATGCACTTAAATCACTAATTGGGGATTTTGTAATTGAAGCAACTATCGATTACAATGTAACGACAATTGAGTCAAAAAACTGGAACGAAGAATGGGAAAAACATTATTTTGAGCCTATTATCATTGATAATGAATGTGTTATACATAGCTCGTTTCACAAAAACGTGCCCAATGCAACCTATGATATTGTGATTGACCCTAAAATGTCGTTTGGTACGGGCCATCACGAAACAACAAGCTTGGTAATTGGTGAATTGCTTACAATGAACCTCGAGGGCAAAAAAGTGCTCGATATGGGCTGTGGCACTTCGGTACTGGCTATTTTGGCAGCTATGCGCGGAGCAACTGACCTGCTCGCAATTGACATTGACAGTTGGTGTACAGAAAATTCTATCGAAAACATTGCGCTGAATAATGTTTCGGGCATTGAAGTAAAACAGGGTGGCGCCGAATTGCTTGAAGGACTTTATTTTGACATTGTTTTAGCCAATATCAACCGCAATATTTTATTAGCTGATATGGAGAGATATGCTAACTGTTTAACCACAGGAGGCGAATTGTATATGAGTGGATTTTACAACGAAGACATACCGCTTATCGAAGCCGAAGCCAACCGAAACGGGCTGGAATTAGTGGCTCACAAACTTAAAAACAATTGGGCTGTGGTGAAGACTGTAAAAAAGTAAATATTTTATTCATCAGTTTATATTTACTTTTTTAGTGTGAAATCAAACTTAGCTTTTTAAAATAATCATTGCTTTTTGTGCAATACTTATTTTAACATGGAAGTTTCATTTAAAATGCTCTTTTTATCACTACTTTTCCGTATTTGCCATCGATAAACAATTACTGTGGTCATCAGGTAAATGCCTGTTTGTATCCAAAGATTCAGGTACTCGTAACGGATTGTATGCAGCGTTCCGCCCATTGTATTTATTTTGATATAGGCCTGAATACCATGTATGGCCGGAAACATCCAGCTGAAAACTTTCCAGAATCCGTTTATATTGGATTGTGGCCACGAAATACCGCTCAGAAACAACAGGATAAGCGAGAAGAACAAGAACAGAATCATGCCTGTTTCGCGGTTCGGGAAAAACACCGATACGGTCATCGAGAAGAAGATAGTTGCCAACAAAAACGGTATCAACATTTTGAAAATATCCACACTCAGACCAATATGCGGCAGATTAAACAACTGCGGCACAAGCACCAGAATGTAATACGAAAAAATCAGATACATGGTCAGATAGCAGGCTGCTTTTGCCAGAATTACCCGAAGCGTTCCGCCACGATGCAATTTGGAACTTACCAACACATGAAATCGGTTCTCCTCGCGTGAGGTGCCTGCAAGCATACTGATTCCGAAAAACAATGTTTGATGAATAATCAGCATCAAAATTGCCGGCATCAGAAAACTGGCAAATCCCATTCCGCCGTTGTACAACCCAATTCCCTGAAACGGAACAGGCTCCAGAACTGCTTCGGCACTTTCGCCGGTTATGCCCTGCGCATTGAGCCGTTGCACCTGAATTTCCTTCCCCATGTCCAATACACTGTAGTTGCAGGCCTGCAACAAAGCTCTATAATACAGAAAACTGCTCATATCGCAATAAATGGAAACGGTTGCCTGTTCGTTTTTCTGTAATTTTTTGTCAAAATCGGCAGGGATATTCACGATACCATGAACTTTACGCGAGTCAAATGCTTTCTGAGCTTCGTCCATCGAAGTGCAATGCATCGCAATTGCCACATCCGGAGTTGCATCAATTTGCCGCAGCAGTTTTCTGGATTGTGCTGTTGCACTGTTATCGACCACAGCAATGGGCGTATTTACCAGTGTTTCATTGCGATACAAGCCGCAATACAAAGCCGGATACACCAACGAAGCAATGATAAAAATGATAACAACGCCACGGTCGCTGAATACCACTTTAAATTCATTTCTGTAAATGGCAATTATATCTTTTGCTATCGAAATCCACTTTTGAAGCGGACTCATATTATGATTCGAAGTTCTCATTTTTTTAATTTACGGGATAATTTTGGAGAATAGCCGCATTTTTTAACCGGTGATATACAAACAGCGGGAGGATATTAAAGGCCAGCAACGCCACAAACGAGATGACAGACAATTGTACAGCAGTGCCGTGCAGTGCCTGATTGACATAAATATTGAAATAATGCCGTATCGGAAATAAATCGCTGAAAATACGCGACATAGAAGGTAATTGCTCAATAGGAAATGTAAAACCGGCAAAAGTAAATCCTAAAAGTCCGTAAAATGCTGTAAGCGTAACAGCATCGCGCAAAACGGGTGTAATTCCGATAAACAGCACACCTACAGCCTGATAGGCCAGCACGTACAAAAACGTAGTCAGGAACATCCACCAAATAGACGAATTCATAGGATATTGCATCAGTCTGTACAGCAGAATATTACTGATTATTCCCATCAATGTAAAAATGATGGTATAAGGCAAAAGTTTGCCTGTAACAGCTGCAAAAACAGAGTTTCCCGCATTTTCGAGCCAGTTGTGCGCCGTGCGTTCTTTAAATTCAACACCGATGGCAAACACCGTCATAAGCAAAATCATAAGTTGCAACACTCCCGGAAGCAAAACGTTAAGCAGGTAAATTCCATAATTTGCCCACGGATTTCCCACCTGATGCGTATCGAGCACAATTGGTTGAATGATGCCCATTATGCGGTTTTCCTCCACTCCTTTTGCACGCAACACCTGACGCTGCACGGCACCCGAAGTAAGCGCACTCATGTACGAAATGTCTTTCAACAAAAGCGAACCAGCAATCAGGTAACCATTGTTCACGTAAAACTTCAGCGTTGGGCGTCGATTGCTCAACACCTCACGCGCAAAGCCTTTGTCAATTTCAACAAATGCATAAATATTACCCTTTTGCATCTCTTGACGCGCTTCGGTGTGCGTGGCAACATTCATCACAATATCGGCCTGTTGCGTACAGTTCAGATTGCGGGCGAACTGCCTCGAAAGTGCCGAATTATCCTTATCTACAATCGCAATCGGCATTTTATTCGGTTGACCTTCGTTGAAAAATGTCAGAAAAAACACAAAACAAAACACCATTACCAACACTATACCAATCAGGTAAATCGGTCGGCTCACCATGCGTCTGAATTCACGGCTTAAAGTGTTTCTTATTGCTGAAAATATTCTTGTTAACATAAACCCCAATCCTCTAAAAAAGAATAGTTTAAAAAATCTGATTTTGAAAAAAAATGAAAAAAGAATTTTTATTCTTCCATTAGAAGATTCAGAGGTTTATATTTTCAATCAGTGCGCTCATTCCGGGACGTAAACCTTCGACCACAGCCGTTGGTTCGGCACGAACTTCGAATGTTTTCACATCAAATTGTCCGGTGGTTTTTGTGGCTTTCCAGGTGGCATACGAAGCCATTGCTTTAATGTAGTTTACCTTCACTTCCACCACTTTATTATTCAAAGCCGGAACTTTCACTTTCAGCACGGTTCCCATTTTCATACCGCCAAGCAAATCTTCGCGGACATTGAAATTAAAATGAATTTTTGTCAAATCCACAATACTCATTATTGGCGCGCCAGTTCCTACCAATTCACCTCGGTTTGGATAAATTTCGCTTATTTCACCATCCGTTGGTGCCAAAAGCGTGGTTTCTTTCATATACGATTTCACTTCGTTTACCGCTCCACGTGCCCTGTCGACCAATGCAAGAGCAGCTTCTTTATCTTCGAGTTCAGCCCCGTTTTTGGCCATTTCGTACTGACTTTTAGCGGCATTGGCAGTTGCCACAGCTGCTTTGTACTGCGCCTCGGCTTCGTCGCGTTTTTGTGCAGGAACAACGCCTTTGTCAAATAATTTCTGAACCCTGTCGTACGATTTTTTGGTAATGTCAACACCCACCAGCGATTTCTGATACATTTCGAAAGCTCCGAGAATCAATTCTTTACGTGCTCCTTTTATTGCTTTTTTGTTTTGAGCCTGAGCAGCCTGTTCGGCAGCAGTGGCCTGCTCCATTTTAGCATTCAGTTCGGGACTTTCCACCACTACCAAGGTATCGCCTGCATGAACATAATTACCTTCGTCCACCAAAAACATACTAATTCTTCCCGGAATTTTACCTGAAACGCGCACTTCGGGAGCATCGGCTTCACCCTGAATAACAAGCGGTTCCGGTTTGTTCAGGATTAATCCGATAATAAAAATAATAACAGTTACAGCTATCAGGGCAAACAAACCCGTTCTTAAATCTTTATTTTTTGCTTTCATCTCTTCAATATTTTTTAATGGTAAATTGTAAATTGATAAATTGTAAATTATTTAAGTGTTCCCAACGATTTTGATAAGTATAAATTGCAGAGTTTTAAATCGATGCAGGCATCAATGTTTTCTGATTTGGCACTAAGCCACGCTGTTTGCGCGCCCAGCAAATCGGTCGAGGTAATTACGCCGGCGTCAAAACCTTCAGTTGCATAGCGCAGGTTTTCTTCAGCCTGTTCGATATTTTTTTCGGTTGCCGATTTTTTCTTCATGCTTTCGGCCACTTTGTAACTGTTTTGTTTAATTTGCAGTTGCATCTTTTCCTTCACCTCATCTAATTGCATACCTGCAATTTTTCGTTGCGATTTGGCTGCATTGAGCGTATGAAATTTATCGCCAAAGTGAAACAAAGGCACATTAGCCACAATGCCCACATTAAACATACCTCCAAATTCGTTTTTGTAGCCGTTGTACACATTCGGATTCGACACTAAATAATTTCCGGTCAGTCCGATATTAGGCATAAACCGCGAAAGCATAATGCGTTCGTTGGATTTGGCGATGTTTTCGAGTTGAGTTAATGCTTTGATTTCCGGTCGATTGCTGATAGCTTCATCAACAGGAATCAACTTCACATTTTCTTCGGCTTTCAACGAAGCATCGCTGAGCGCATACTGCTCGTCGAGCGGAAAACCGCACAGCTGACTCAATGCCATTTTCGACAAATTCAAACCATCTTCCGCTTTGGTCAAAGTCATTTCAGCCTCGTTGAGTTTCACGCGAACTTTCAACGCCTCGGCTTTGGTTGCCACACCTTCTTCTATCATTACACGCACATTCGAGTCGAGTTTGGCTATCAGATTGCGGTACTCGCGCGCCAGTTTTACTTTGTTTTCGAGCGAAACAACCCGCCAGTAGGCTTCGTCCACTTCGAGTAGCAGCTCCGTAGTTTTGTTTTCGTGCTGAGCAGCAGCCAGATTCTCGCCGTATTTGGCAATACGATACAGCTCCAGAATTTTACCACCCATAAACACGGGCTGCACAAAACCGATTGTTCCGGCAAATACGTTGTTAATGTCGAACTCCATGGCTTCTTTAGGTAGCAGCGCATAGCCTTTCCACTGAATTTTCTCCGGATTGGTTTTAGGATTAAACGGCGTATTGCCAGCATCGAGCGGCACAGGCTGACCGTTTACCAGCGTCCATTTGTTCGAAATCTGATCGGCTGTAAAACCGAATGAACCATCAGCCATTTTAGTTCCAACCGGCAACATGGCGTCTTCGGCCAGCAACGAAAGATTTTTTTCGTTCCACGCATAGGTGGCATTTGCCGAAAAGTTGGGCAAAAACTGTGTAAAAGCCGCCCTTTTCAGTTCGCGGGCTGCATTTACGCTCTCTTTCGACATTTGCAGCGTTTTGTTGTGTTCCAAAGCTTTTTGCCGGCAATCTTCCAGTTTCAAAACTTTCTGCGCCTGCAATTGCACTACACCGACTATTGTCAGTAACACGAATACCTTTTTCTTCATACCTATAAAATCTATTAAATAAACAATGGTTGTTTATACAACTATATTAATAAAAAAATTATTTCAAATTAACCATGATTTTTTTCAGCACCATACGAACCGTATTCAGCTCGTCTTCCGAGATATTACTCAGCGTCCGTTGCGCCACACGCATCACTATTTCGGTAGCTTTAGCCCGCAACGCCACACCTGCACTGGTAAGGTGAATCAGATTAATCCGGCGGTCGTTAGGATCAGCTACGCGGGTTACAAGGCGGCCTTTTTCTAATTTATCGATCAGGCGGGTCATGCTGGGTTTATCTTTGGCTGTGAGCAGACAAAGTTTTTGCTGGGTTACTTTATCTTCTTTCCAAAGGCATGCCATAACCGACCATTGCTCTGTGGTAATATCTACACCTTCGGCTACGAACGAACGCAGAAATGTACGGTTGATAGCCGTAGAGACTTTCCCTACCAAGATATCAAATAATTCGTCGTCGTGTAATTGCGTCATAACAGTTGTGATAAATAATAGTTGTTTAAACAACTGTGCAAAAGTATATACAATTATCATAATCCACACACTTTTTTAAAATAATTTAAGAAAACAAATATTTTGAGCATTTTTCAAATTGAAGAGGAAACAAAACATGTGCAGTCATAAAACAATCGAATTTAAACGAATTAAAGTTCTGTATTTTAGCGCAAACACTGAACTTTTTTTGTTCATTTAACTTAAAAAACAAGCCCGAGAAGTCCGTTCTGGGGCACTTTGTATTAATAATCTAAATTCAGGTTAATTGTTATTAATTGTCGATTTTAACAATTCAATAATACCTATTTTTGTTCTGCAAATTAAAACAGATTACATTAATGCATTTAATATGGATCAACTAATTGATATCAGAGAACTTAACGAACGAATTGAAAAGCAAAGTGCTTTTGTTGATGCTTTAGTAATGGGAATGGACAAGGTGATTATAGGTCAGAAACATCTTGTTGAATCACTACTGATTGGCTTATTATCCGATGGACACATCTTGCTCGAAGGAGTTCCGGGTTTGGCTAAAACGCTTGCTATAAAAACACTATCGGACCTGATAAAATGCGACTTTAGCCGTATTCAGTTTACACCCGACTTACTTCCTGCCGATGTAATTGGTACCATGATATACAGTCAGAAGCGTGAGGAATTTAGCATTAAAAAAGGACCTATATTCTCGAATCTTATTCTTGCCGACGAAATTAACCGTGCTCCGGCAAAAGTGCAAAGTGCACTACTCGAAGCCATGCAGGAGCGTCAGGTTACGATTGGCGAAAACACCTATAAATTAGACGAACCATTTTTGGTTCTGGCCACTCAAAACCCGATAGAACAGGAAGGTACTTATCCGCTACCCGAAGCTCAGGTTGACCGTTTTATGCTTAAAGTGGTGATTAAATATCCGAAAAAAGAGGAAGAAAAACTCATTATTCGTCAGAACCTGCAAAAAGATAAACCAAAAGTAGCTCCGATATTATCACCAAAAGATATTATTGCTGCCCGCGATATTGTCCGTCAGGTATATATCGACGAAAAAATTGAACGCTACATTGTGGATATTGTATTCGCAACCCGTTATCCACAGGATTATGGATTAGATGGATTGAAAGATATGATTGCATTCGGAGCATCGCCACGTGCGTCTATCAATTTAGCATTAGCATCACGCGCGTACGCGTTTATCAAACGTCGGGGTTATGTAATTCCTGAAGATATTCGTGCCGTATGCTACGATGTATTGCGTCACCGTATCGGTTTAAGCTACGAAGCTGAGGCCAACAACATGACTTCGGACGAGATAATTACCGAAATTTTGAATACAGTTGAAGTACCTTGATTTTTAAGAGTAAGAAATTGGAAATTAAGAAAATAAGATATTAAGAAATTAGGAATTAGAAAAATAAGAAATTAGGAAAAAGAAAGAGAATTTCATAACAACTTAATTTTTCAATTTCATAACAACTTAATTTCTCAATTTCATAATAACTTAATTGCTAAAACGAATGGAAACAAGCGAGATTTTAAAAAAGGTACGAAAAATAGAGATTAAGACACGTGGGCTGTCGAAAAATATCTTTGCGGGCGAATACCATTCGGCATTCAAGGGCAGAGGTATGACTTTTGCCGAAGTACGTGAATATCAATATGGCGACGACATTCGTTCCATCGACTGGAACGTAACGGCGCGCTTCGGACATCCTTATATTAAAATTTTCGAGGAGGAACGTGAGCTGACAGTAGTATTGCTGATTGATGTTTCGGGCAGTCGGAATTTTGGTACTATTTCGCAAATGAAACGCGACATAATCACCGAAACGGCTGCTACAATTGCTTTTTCGACCATACAGAACAATGATAAAATCGGCGTTATCTTTTTTTCGGATAAAATTGAGAAATTTATTCCACCCAAAAAAGGTAAAAAACACGTGCTGCACATTATTCGCGAGATGATTGATTTTAAGCCGGAAAGCAACCTTACAGATATAGGTATGGCGTTACGTTATTTTACAAATGCCATTAAAAAAAGCTCCACTGCCTTTATTATTTCCGACTTCTTTGATGCTAATTTCGAAAAAGAACTGATAATAGCTAACCGGAAACACGATGTGGTTGCACTTCAGGTGTACGATATACGCGAAACAGAATTGCCTGACGTAGGATTGGTAAAACTGAAAGATGCCGAAACGGGACAACGAATTTGGGTGGATACTTCGGACAAACGTCTGCGTACAGCTTACAAACACAGTTGGGGCGAAAATCAGTTGTCGCTTCAAAAATCGTTTACCCGTTCGGGAGTCGACTTTGTATCGATGAGCACTTCGGACGATTATGTACGTTCGCTGATGAAGTTATTTAAAATGAGAGCGTGATTTTTATTTACTATTTTCACATTTACGATTTACAATTTATAGTATACGAAAAAAGCGGAAATTGAAAATCATTTTTTATGAGAAAAATCCTGATTATTTGTATTTCATTTTTATTTTCTATAAGTTCGCATGCTCAAAACCTGACAGTTACAGCGCGAATCGACTCTACCGTAATTGTAATTGGCGGGCAAACGGCGCTTACTTTTGAGATAAACCAAACACCTGATAAGAAAGTAATTACACCACTTTTTTCGGACACAATTATTGGCGGAATTGATATTGTTGAGCCAATGAAAGCCGACACAACGAAGGCCGACAATGGCAATATTTTAATAAAACAACGATATGTGGTAACTTCGTTCGAAGATTCGCTGCTTTACATCCCCCCCTACCCTTTTGTGCTGAATGGCGATACCGTATGGACGAAATCGCTTTCGCTAAAAGTAGTACAACCATTTCAAATTGACACAGCTTCGAATCAAATAGCAGACATTAAGCAGGTTATGGATCCGCCATTTAACTGGAAAGCTTTGTGGCGTATTGTATTAATTATACATTTAATATTATTAATTGCAATAATATTATTTATCATTATTCGGAAATTAATTCAGAAAAAGCCCATTTTTGAAAATACATCACCTGAGCCGGTTTTACCGCCTCACGTAGTAGCTCTGACCGACCTGGAGCGCATCCGTAACGAAAAAGCATGGATGCAGAATCGGACGAAACAATATCACACCGAAATTACGGATGTATTGCGTGTTTATATCGAAAAATTGTACGATGTTCCGTGTATGGAAATGACTTCGGAAGAAATAATATCAAATCTGAATCATTTAAAATTTGAAAATAAAACGGCTTATACAGCATTGTTACAGATATTGAAATTAGCCGACTTAGTGAAATTTGCTAAATGGGAAGCTGCACCCGACGAACATGAAATGAGTTTGACAAACGCTGTGTTGTTTGTGAATGAAACAATGACAGATGAAGTGCAAACGGAAGAAGAGCCCCAAACCCCTAAAGGGACTTAAAAACGGGTAGAAAGTAGAAATTAGAAAGTAGAAATTTGAAGGTAGAAGTTTAAGAGAATGACATTTAATAATCCCGAATATTTGTTTTTGTTGTTGCTTTTGATACCGGTTATTTACTGGTATTTAAAAGAAATGCATAAGTCGGATGCGAGTTTGCAAATTTCGACACACCGCAACATTCAACAACTTAAAAAGAGCACCAAAATAAAATTGCTACACCTACCATTTGTATTGCGCACGTTAGCTGTTTTATTTATTACCATCGCATTAGCACGTCCGCAAGCATCAAACTCGTGGCGAACTGAAAATACCGAGGGCATTGACATTATGATTGCGCTCGATATATCGGGCACTATGATGGCTGAAGATTTAAAGCCAAACCGCCTCGAAGCTTCGAAAGATGTGGCTACCGAATTTATACTTTCGCGGCCTAACGATAATATCGGATTGGTGGTTTTTTCGGGCGAAAGTTTCACACAATGTCCACTTACAACCGACCATGCCGTTCTTGTAAACCTGTTTAAAGGCGTAGAATATGGAATGATAGAAGATGGAACTGCCATAGGACTTGGACTTGCAAATGCAATTAACCGCATTAAAGACAGTAAAACCAAATCGAAAATTATTATTTTGCTTACTGATGGTTCGAATAATCGTGGCGATATAGCTCCAATTACAGCAGCCGAAATAGCCAAAAGTTTTGGTATTCGCGTTTACGCTATCGGTGTGGGCTCGTATGGAAAAGTAAATATTCCGGTACAAACGCCGCTCGGCATTCAGTACCAACAAATGGATTCGGAATTCGACGAAAAATCGCTTCAGGATATAGCGGCCATGACAGGTGGAAACTATTTCAGAGCAACCGATAACTCAAAACTCCGGAGCATTTATCAGGAAATTGATCAATTGGAAAAAACAAAAATCAATGTAAAAGAATACAGCAAGAAAAACGAAGAATTTTACATTTTTGCATTGCTGGCATTCTTATTTTTATTGGCAGAAATTGTTTTAAGAAATACGCTTTTAAGAAAAATACCTTAAATTTCTGCCCCAAGCCCCTAAAGGGGATGTAAATTAGTTCAGAATGGTCTATTGCTTACTCCCCTTTAGGGGTTGGGGGCAAATAAATATTAAATTATCAACATGTTTCGATTCGCACATCCGGAATATTTATTTTTACTCGTATTAATACCCGTATTAATAGGAATTTTTGTCTATTCGCAATACCTGAGGCGAAAAAAAATAAAGCTTTTTGGCAATCCCGAACTGATGGCCGAACTAATGCCTTTGGTTTCGTATATTCGTCCGCAAGTGAAATTTTACATTCAAATTGCAGCTATCATACTGATAATTATTGTATTGGCACAACCACAATTTGGAACAAAAGTAGAAAAAGAAAAACGCAAGGGTATTGAAGTAATGATTGCACTCGATGTTTCGAACTCGATGATGGCGCAGGACGTTCAGCCCAACCGGCTTGAAAAATCGAAACAAGTTTTGTCGAAATTGGTGGACGATATGACTGAAGATAAAGTGGGGTTGGTGGTATTTGCAGGCGATGCCTACACGCAGCTACCTATTACTGTGGATTATGTTTCGGCAAAAATGTTTTTTGGTTCAATTTCACCTTCATTGGTTCCGCGTCAGGGCACTGCTATTGGTTCGGCTATCGATTTATCAATTAAGTCGTTTGGTGACAGAGAAAAGAGCAGTGCAAGTCGTGCAATTATAGTAATTACCGATGGTGAAAATCACGAAGACGATGCTGTTGGTGCTGCAAAATTAGCAAAAGAAAAGGGCATAGTAGTACATGTAATTGGCATGGGAAAACCCGAAGGCGCTCCGATACCTGTGAATGGCACAATGAGTTTTTGGAAAGATAAAGATGGAAACGTTGTAGTTTCGAAGCTAAACGAAGAAATGTGTAAAAATATAGCTTTGGCAGGCGGTGGAACGTACGTTCGGGCAGACAACACCAATTCAGCTTATCGGGTGATAACGAAGGAATTGGATAAATTAGCGAAATCGGAAATTAAAACGGCGCAGTTTTCGGATTACAACGAACAATTTCAGTCGTTTGCCATTTTAGCTCTTATATTATTATTAATTGAAACGACTATCTTCGACCGTCAGAATAAAAAACTGAGAAAACTGAAATTGTTTAATATACGGGAGCGATTTATTAAAGTTAGAAGTTAGAAGAAAGAAAAAATAAATAAATGTGACCCCCAACCCCCAAATGGGGGCTTCAGACGAAGTAAACTTTCAAATTATTTTAACTTTTGTAGAATATGTCATAGCCCCCATTTGGGGGTTTGGGGGGTCGAAAAAATAAAATAAAATTTTTCATTTATATGAGAATACAGCTAATCATAGTATTGATAATATTTGCTATTGCACCTCTTATAGCTCAGGAGGAGTCGGCTAATGTGCGTGAGGGAAACAAGCTTTACAAATCTGAAAAGTATGTTGATGCTGAGGTGGCTTATCGCAAGGGATTACAGAAAAATCCAAAATCGTTTGAAGGTACTTATAATTTGGGAAATGCACTTTTCAAACAGGGCAAATACCCCGAAGCGCTGGAGCAATATAAAAATGCATTGGCCATGCAACCCAATGACAAAAGTAAATTGGCAGCCGCTTTTCATAATGCCGGAAATGCATTGTTATCCGATAAAAAAATTCAGGAAAGTATTGATGCATACAAAATGGCGTTGAAAGCCAATCCAAAAGATGATGAAACCCGCTACAATTTGGCTTATGCGCAAATGTTGCTGAAAAAACAACAGCAAAACAAGGATAAAGACAAAGACAAGGATAAAGAGCAGGAAAAGGAACAGAAAAAAGAACAAGACAAAAATCAGCAACAGCAACAACAGCAGCCTCAAATGTCGAAACAGAACGCACAACAAATTTTAGAGGCGCTGCAACAAGATGAGAAAAACACCTTAGATAAAAAGAAAAAACAACCTGTAAGGGCGCGTAAAAGTGCTGAGAGGGATTGGTAGATTGATGTAGTGATGTGGTGATGTGAGAATGAGAAAATGAGAAAATAGGAAAATAAGTTGTTAGAATCATAAATTCCAATTTCTCAATTCTTATTTTCTAATTTCCAAATTTCTTAATTTCTCAATTTCTTATTTTCTTATTTTCAAATTTCAGACTTCTAACTTTCAAAAAGTATGAAAATAAAGATAGTATTATTAAATGTATTTTTGTTGCTAACCGTTTTGGCACGGGCAGACGAGCCGGTGCGATTTACGGCTTCGGCACCTTCAACCGTTATTCTCGACCGCCCGTTTCAGTTGGTATATACCGTTAATGCAACCGGAAAGGATATGCGCACTTCCGATTTTAATAATTTCGAAGTGTTGGCGGGTCCGTTTGAGTCGCGCAGTTCGAGTTATCAGATTGTGAACGGAAAAACTTCTTCATCGGTATCCGTTTCGTACACTTATACGCTACAAGCTACCAAAACAGGCACATTTACCATTCCGTCGGCGAGCATTGTGGTGGATGGTAAAAAATACAACTCCAACGGTTTGTCAATTAAAGTTCTTCCTGCCGACGATAACGCAACGTCCAAATCGGGCAAAGAGGAAAGCCGTTCGGCAGCCGGCCAGGGTATTTCAGGCGAGAATGTGTTTATCAAAGCGCAGGTTTCCAAAACGAGCGTTTACGAACAAGAACCTTTATTGGTAACCTATAAGCTCTATACTTTGCTTGATGTGGTTCAGTGTACGAACCGAAAAATGCCTGACTTTAAAGGATTTATGAAAAACGAAATTGAATTGTCGCAAAACAAACAATTCTCGTACGAAAACTTTAACGGTAAAAATTACGGCACAGTTGTATTGTATCAGGTATTGCTGTATCCGCAGCAAGCAGGCGAACTAAAAATTGATAAAGCGGTATTCGATGCAGTTATTCGCGTTGAAAACCGGCAGCAGGTTCGCAGTATATTCGACGACTTTTTTGATTCGTACACCAATGTTCAGAAGGCAATTACAGCAAATGGCGCCGTTGTAAGTGTAAAACCATTGCCGGGTAATAAACCTGCCAACTTCAACGGAACGGTAGGCAATTTAAGTCTGACTTCTTCGCTTTCTACTGAAAATGTTAAAGCCAACGATGCTGTAACGCTGAAAGTAGTTATTTCGGGAAGCGGAAATATGAAAATGATTCAGAATCCTGATATTAAATTCCCGGATGGCTTTGAAGTGTACGACCCGAAAGTAAACAACAATTTCAAAACATCTACGAATGGAATATCGGGTACAAAAATCATCGAATACATGTTTATACCGCGTCATGGTGGTGATTTTCAGATACCTTCGGCCGAAATTTCATATTTCGACATAAAAGACCGTGCATACAAAACGCTTCGTACACCGGTTTACAACCTGAAAGTGGCGAAAGGTACAGGTGAGAATGCAACTTCTGTTGTGAGCAGTGGTTATGTGGCCAAAGAAGACTTGAAGAAACTCGGTAATGACATTCGGTTTATCGTAACTGATAAATTAGAATTGCAAAAAGAGGTAGACCCTTTCTTTGGATCACCATTATCATGGTTAGGTTATCTTATACCTCTTATTATCAGCATTGTATTATTTCTTGTATTCCGTAAAAATGTGGTTGAAAGTTCAAATTTAGATTTTGTACGCAATAAAAAAGCGAACAAAGCAGCCCAGAAACGCTTGAAATTAGCAGCAAAACTACTCAACGAAGGCAAAAAGGATTTGTTCTACGAAGAAGTGATGAAAGCCGTTTGGAATTACCTGAGCGACAAGTTGACCATTCCGGTGGCTTCGCTCACCAAAGAAAATGTAAGTACCGAACTTGAATCGCGGAGCGTTGAAAAAGAGATGATTGCAGCATTTATCGACATACTGAACACCTGCGAATATGCCCGTTTTGCACCCAATTCCGGACAACAGGAAATGGGTAATTTGTACGAAATGTCGATAGACACTATAAGCAAATTAGAAAACACCATGCGAAAAGTTTAAAGTTGAAACCTAAAAACAAGAAGAAAATGAAATCGAAAATTATACTATCAGCCATTCTGCTTTTTTTTAGTTTTACGTGCCTGACAGCTCAAAACGAAGAACTCACCAAAGCACACAACTTGTACAAAAAAGCAGACTATCAGGGGGCTGCACAGGTTTATGAAGATATTGTTACGCGTTATGGCGTGGCACCCGAACTGTATTACAATATTGGAAATGCCTATTACAAAGCCGGAGAAGTTGGGCGTTCAATTTTAAATTACGAACGCGCACTGCGCCTGTCGCCCAACTACGAAGATGCTAAAGTGAACCTTGAACTGGCACAAACCAAAATAGTAGATAATATTGTGCAAATACCGCCGTTTTTCATTCAGCGCTGGATTGATTCGCTGATAAAATTATTGGATGTAGACCTTTGGTACACTATAAGTGTGGTGGTTTTTGTTTTTACCATGCTTTGTTTTTTGTATTTTATTTTTGGCAACAATCTTATAATCAGACGATTTGCATTTTACGGTGCATTTATCCTCTTGATTCTTACCTTTGTTACAGGCGCTTTTGGATTAATACGCCGTAATGAATTACAAAACCACAACCAAGCGATTATTATGACCGGTACTGTTGTTATAAAAAGTTCACCAGATAAAAGCGGAACCGATTTATTCCAGCTTCACGAAGGCACCAAAGTAAATATTAAAAGCAAATTGGATGAATGGACTGAAATAGTAGTGGGAAATGGCAATATTGGTTGGTTGGAGAGTAAGACAATTGAAAAAATATAAACCTCTCCCCAACCCTCTCCAAAGGAGAGGGAGATAGCAAAAAATAATCCGATTGGGTATTATTCTTAAAATTCTTTTCATAGATGGAACTTTTTACAAAGATTATCGAAATTGATAAACAACTGCTTTTATTTTTAAACAGCTTTCACAATAGCTATTTCGATACTTTTATGTACACTTTCAGCAAGGTAGCTGTCTGGATTCCGTTTTACTTATCAGTAGTTTTTATTCTTTTCAAAAACCAGGGTAAAAAGGCTTTTTGGATGCTGTTGATGCTGATTTTGGGCGTTGTTCTTGCCGATCAGATTTCGGGTTTTATGAAGGATGGTTTTCAGCGTTTCCGCCCTTCGCACGACCCTGCCATTCAGAATTTTGTACACATTGTAAATAACAGTCGCGCCGGATTGTATGGTTTTGTATCGTCGCATGCAGCCAATACAGTTGGGTTTGCAGTGTTGAGTTCACTCTTTATACGCCACCGCACTTATACCTTTATTTCATTAGGTTGGGCAATAATCACCTCTTATTCACGCATATACCTGGGGCTTCATTTCCCGTTAGATATACTTGGTGGTGCGCTTACGGGCTTGTTTATTGCCTTGTTTTTGTATTTTATTTACACAAAATATATTTCGAAAAAAGAACAAACAGCATCGCTCCATTCGCAGCAAATTCCGATTGCAGTGCTATTGCTAACGGTAGTTTCAATTGCAGTTTATTCGGCTGTCAATTAATTCGAGTTACAGGAAAAATTTACACCCTCACCTCTACTCTGTTTTCTTTCAAAAACGTTTTCAATTCAGGAATTCCAATTTCCTTGTAATGAAAAATACTGGCTGCTAAAGCTGCATCAGCCTTTCCTTCGTCGAACACGGTAATAAAATGCTCCATAGTTCCGGCACCACCGCTGGCAATAACAGGTACATTTACCGCCTCTGAAACAGCACGGGTAATGTCGAGTGCAAAACCATCTTTGGTACCATCGTTATTCATCGAGGTGAGCAGGATTTCGCCGGCACCAAGCGCCACAGCCTGCTTTGCCCACTCCACTGTTTTAATATCCGTAGGAATGCGTCCGCCATTCAGAAACACAAACCATTCACCATCAATGCATTTGGTATCGATAGCCAGCACAACGCACTGACTGCCAAACTGATTGGCCAAATCGCTGATTAATTGCGGATTACGAACAGCCGATGTATTTACCGAAATTTTATCGGCACCACAGGCAAGCAGCACCGACACATCTTCGACACTCGAAATACCTCCACCTACTGTAAATGGGATATTAATATGTTTGGCAATGCGCGTAACCAATTCCGACAAGGTTTTTCGCTTTTCGTTGGTGGCAGTAATATCCAAAAACACCAACTCGTCAGCACCTTGTTGCGCATACAATGCACCCAGTTCTACAGGGTCGCCCACATCGGTAATATTCAAAAAATTAATACCTTTTACTGTTTTTCCGTCCTTAATATCCAGACAAGGAATAATTCGTTTTGCTAACACAATATTTTATTTTTAATAAATTGCTTTTTTCAATTCTGTAAATTCGTAGCCTTTTCTTTTCAACTCACCTATCAATTCATTCAGCCGATTGTAAAATTTATCGGTACGTCGCGGGTCAGTACCTACATGGAATAACAGGATAGATCCATTTAATGTTTCGGCACTTTCCATTTTTATTATACTCGAATAAATTTCTTCCGACGAAAAGTACTTTTCGCGCATTTCGGGAAAAGTATTGTCGGCATTACTGCGTGTGCCGGGTGTTACATTCACTAAGGTAAGTCCCATTTCTTTGCACCATTTGCTAATGGTATCGTTATACAACTCGTAAGGTGGCACAAACAACTGCGCATCCGATTTCTGAATACCAAACTTAGCCAGTTCAATGTAATTCTCCTGCAAATCGCTTACAAAAAGTGAGCGGTCAAGTAACAACGACGAGCGATTTTCGACTTGACAATATTGCAAATACTGGTCGGAATGGGCGCCAATATAATGCCCGTCCTTTTTCAAAACTTTTACGTAGGATTTGAATTTACGCTTGCGCAAAAAATCGCCTGTAAAGAAAAATGCTGCATTAATATCATTTTTTCGAAGTGCTTTTCTGATTTTTTTCATGCCATCGGCATATTCATGTCCGGTAAAAACAAGACTGATTTGCTTTTTCGAACGATCAGTTTGTACAATACCGCCCTCCACAATTCGGTTTTTCTCAGGCTGTCTGTTTTCTTCAAACTGCTTAGCTCCCAACAAATAAACCAACGAAGCAGTACCATCTATTGTAGGTTGATTGGTTATGCTGTCGCTAAATTCGTCATGATAAACCGCCCATTTTGTTTGAAAGCGGGCTAACTTATCATTCCTTATTTCGGACTTGTACAACCGACTAAAAACAGAAGGACGTACCGGACCGGCAACCAAAGCACCCTTTTGCTGAACTCCTTTATTGCGTGTGAAAGCCGAATGTAATCGGGCGGGCGATTGTCCACTTTGCGGTAAACCAACCACCATGCTCACACCCCACGGATTGCAACCAAAAAGCCAATCCAACAAGGCAGTTTCCATACCAATAAAAGTGGAATCGCCTGAATATCGACGATACAAATTACACTGCGTTGCCAACGCTGTTACATAGTTATTCGAACCCCAAACCATAGGTACACCTACGCCAAAGGGATTATTTCCTTTTCGTAACTCTGCACGTTTTAGTCCAAAACGAATATTTTGCAGAAACTCTTCCTTAATCTCCGGCTTTTCGGAATTTGCCAGCACAAAATGTCCGTAATTGGTAAACGGAAACCACTGATAATGATTCACTGTATCCGAAAAAAGCCAGGGAATGATAGGCTCTAAACGCCCGAACGCAGCTGCTTCAGTCTGAAATTTTGACTCGAAACTCAACTGATAAAGTTGTGTAGCTGCCAATTGCATGTCGTCGGCCCAGTTATCTTCTTCGAGAAACAGCTTCGATTTTGCAGGAGCACTTTGACACACACCCGGATATTTTTTTCCAAAATTATATAAACTGTATGCACGATTTTCGAGCGTATCGGCAAGAACAGGATAAAATGCCCGCAACATATCGGAGCCAAGTGCAAAAGCCGACGCATATTTTCCGGCTATCGAAGCTACGCCGGTTGAGCGGTTTTTAATATCAAATAATCCTTCGGGCTTGCCTGTAGCACGATAAACAGGACGTTCTTTGCCTGCACCCCAACCGTAATCCACCTTATCGTTTGTTGGCAAAACAAAACCCGTATCGTCGCGGTCGTCGGCCACCTGAAAATAAAGCACTTCGTTGTTCGGGTTCATTTTCAGTAACCAATCCAATCCCCATTTTGCCTCATCGAGCACATCCGGAATTTTATTGGGAAACGGCAATCCATTGGCATCGAACGAATCGCCAAAAGCGGCCGGATTCATACGATACGCATATAGCAATTGAAAAACAGCAGCCGCCGAAGTAGCGCCGTATTTAATATTGTTCGAAGCATTGTGCCAGCCACCAAGCGCATCAATTTCGGTAGGCAATTGTAGGGCAGACACATTTTTGGCAACCTTTTTAGTTTGCGGCGCAGAAAGTAAAGGAATTGGCTTTTGTGGTACTTCATATCCATCGTGCTGATGGCAATAGGCATTCAGAGTTGGATTAAAACCACAACGCTGCTGACGTAAATAGTTCAACAAAAAATCGGCAGCGCCCCGATAACTGTTTTTATCAATGTAAATAGTAGGTGAAAAACTATAGTCGGCTTTAATATAAAAAGCCCCTTCGCTTCGAAAACTGCTGAAATCGAGGGTATATACGCTTGAAAACTGTTGAAAAGGTTCGTTGGGTATTACAGAATAAAAGTCAGCAAGTTTCTGTTCGGTAAGCGCATCGTAAATGGAAAAACTTTTAATAGTAATTTTCGATTCGCTTATAAGAATCGCCCGTTTAATGCCGTTTGGCGTATATCCGAGTTGATTGATACGAATAAACGCATCAAGCGAAAAGGCCTGAAAATGCAGGCAAAACAAAGCAACAAAAAAGAAAAACAGCCTTTTCGACATTACAATAAAGTCCTTTTTTTGCAAAAGTAACACAAATTGGACAAACAAGCAATAATTATTTATATACGAATTAATTTTGATAAGTAATACAATAGAATACACCTCACGCACCACACAATTTTTGTATTATTATTGAAGAATAATTGGATGTTAATTACCAAACAAAAACCTTTAAATTTTCTTTAAGATTGTGATTGATTCGTTGAATATTAATTGTATTTTTGTGGGGTGAAACAAATCATTTGCTAAGCTGTCATACTCTGACATTTGAAATCTTTATTTCACTTAAAAATTAACTGAATATTAAATTTATATATTGATTTACAATGAGTTCTACAAACATAAGAAAAACCAGCATAAAAACATACCACCGTTTTATTGATGAAGCAGGAGATACTACTTTTTATTTGAAAGCTAAGAAAAATGCCATAGGTACATTGGGTGTTTCAACTGTATTTATGTTGGGTATGGTGAAAATTTCTGACCCATTAGATGAAGTGAGATTGAAAATTACCGAACTTCAGAACTCTATTGCTAACGATCCTTTTTATGATGTTCCCAGCGTCGCAAAAAAGAAATTAAAATGCGGATATTATCTGCATGCTACCGATGATATACCGGAAATACGCAAATTATTCTTCGATTTAATAAATACCATAAATTGTTCATTAGAAGTAGTTGTTGGAAGAAAAAGCATTGAGCGATTTGAGACAAAGCACAAAGGAAAGGAAGAATATTTTTATGCCGACCTGTTATCTCATTTGCTTAAAAATAAACTTACAAAACATGATAAACTAGTGTTGAATATTTCTGAACGCGGCAAAAGCACAAAACACACAAATTTACATTTAGCACTCGAAAAAGCAAAACAACGATTTATCACAAAAAATGATGAGATTAAAATTAAAACCAATGTGCTTTTTGAGGTGCAGTCGCCTACGAATGAGCCTTTGTTGAATTTGGCCGATTATTTATGTTGGGCTGTACAACGGGTTTTTGAAAAAGGAGAAATGCGCTATTACAATTTGGTAAGAGATAAAATATCGCTGGTTATTGATTTGTATGATACTGAAAAATACAGTACTTGGGGAAATTATTACGACAACAAAAACAACCCTCTAACTATTAAAAACAAAATAAGCCCACAGATACACTAAGATTTGCGTTTGCAAATCGACGACATGGAGTCGACGTTCATGTATTTGTAAGCTGAATGCAAAGATAAAGCGAAATATCAGAATATCAAAATTTTGCAACATATTTTTTTGTAGACTTTCAAATCTATTCCATTTTAAAATGCCAATTGAATGATTTTTTTGGATTTTTATGAGGTAAAGTGAAGTTGACTATTTAGGACGATTTACACTCGCCTCCACAAGCGATGGTTTTGACACACCCGAACAATGCACACCCTCGAAAGTAAAAGCAAAGAAAATTTGTTTTATGGCCGATAAACGTTTTAAAGCAAACCTGAAAAAGGTGAATTTTGAAAGAAAAAATTAATTCGTTAAATGGAGATGTGCATGCTATGACGCTACATTAAATCGAACATTAGATTTATATTTGAAGTGTGAAAATACTTTTTACGTATAACTGTCTTTTTAGGGTCGGAGACCCGATGCTATTTGTAGAAACGACCAATTACGCCGTCTTGAAAGGGTCAGAGACCCGCAATATCAATATTTATTCCTCTTTGCCCATAAAGATATTTCGGGTCGCTGACCCTTTGTTGTAAATAATTCGGATTCTCGGCTACAAATATAACGGGGCGCTGCCCCTGAAAAAAAAGCGTAGATTAAGCCTTAATTCCGAGAGTGTAACAAATGACAAAATTCAATTATAAATTGCTTAAAAAGGTGAGATTTTATGTTTATATTTGCGGGGTGAAAAAATTGACTCGTATAAAATGCTTCTTTTTGAAATGCATTTATTATATGCAAGGTTTGAGCCCTGATTTTAACAAGTCTTAGTTTGGATACGACCAGCATCAGGGTGAAGGAATAATCACTAATAAATTTTAAAATATTCTCATAAACAAATCCATATATGAAAACAGAAAGTCATTCAATTAATGATGTATTAGCAAAAAATGCAACTTCATTTTTTATTCCACCATTTCAAAGAGCTTATGCTTGGGGAAAACCTGAAATTGAAAGATATTTTAGTGATGTACTGCGTATTATAGACTCCGAATTAGACACAAAGAAACATGATAAATTAGAACATTTTTTTGGAACTGTTGTAATCAAAGAGGAGAAAGCTGGTTTTGCAAATAAATCTGTTGTTGTAGATGGTCAACAAAGACTTACAACAACACTTATATTTTTAATTGCTCTGCGGGATTTAGAATCTGACACATTAAATCAAGATTATATCACTCAAAACTATTTAACAAACAATACATCATCATTTCAAGACAAAATTAAGTTAAAGCAGGTTACAAAAGATTGGGATGCATATCGTGCATTAGTAAACAAAGAACAACCGAATTCAGGTATTATTTTCAATGCATATCAGCTATTTACAAAATTAATTTCTGAAAAGAAACGGTCAAATCCTATCATTGAATTAAATCATTACATTACAGCAATTCAACGGATGAATGTTGCTGTGATTTTTTTAGACGAAAGGCCATTTAAAGGTGAAGACCCACAGATAATTTTTGAAACTTTAAATTCACTTGGTAAACCATTGGCCTTATCTGATTTAATTCGTAATTACGTTCTGTTAAATATGGACAGTGAAAGTCAGTCGGATATTTATGAAAAAACTTGGCACCCAAATATTGAGTATGTATTGCTTGATAATACATCTGATTTTTTTCGGGACTACCTGCAATTCAAAGTTGTTGGATCAATTAAAGCTGTAAGTGATAATAATACAAAAGAAATTTATCAATCATTTAAAAGTTATGTTGAAACTAAATTCAATAGCCATAAAGATTTTATAAACGATATTGTTAGATACGCAAAATGGTATAAATGGATTATAACTGAGGATGTAAATGACAAAATTTCAGGAGATTTGCTTAAAAATCGCGAAATCATTGAACTTATTCGAAATATATTTCATGATATAAAGTCAGAAGCGTTTAAACCTTTTGTTTTGGGCTTATTAGAATATCATCAGACAGGAGTTAATGGTATAAAGCTAAATGACGACTTGCTTATATCTATACTTGAAACAATTAGGACATACTTAATTCGACGTCGAATTTTAGGTTTAACACAAGGCGAAAACAAAAGTATTGTTTTGTTTTGTAATAGAATTGAATCCTTGGTGAAAAGAAATATTTCAATGTTAGATTTACTGTCTGGCATGTTTTATCGGATGAGATTTCCAAATGATATTGAGATAAGAAAAGAACTCGAATCAATGAACTTTTATGAAGGAGCAAAAAAATATAGCAAATTTATTTTAGGCAAAATAGAAGAACATAATACCAAAGTGGCGGTAGATTTTCGTAATCAGAAAATTACAATAGAGCATATTATGCCACAAAAACTTGAAAGTAATTGGATGATAGATTTAGGTGAAAATCATTTTGAAATACATAAAAAATACTTACACAATATTGGCAATTTGATTCTAACCGAGTTTAACAGCGAAATTGGCAATAAATCATTTGCAATTAAAAAAACAAAACTTAACACATCATCTTTAAATTATAGATTGTCTGTGATAAACAAAATTATTTGGGATAGAGAGAGTATTCTCGAACATCAAAATAACATGATTAGCTGGTTTTTGGCAAAATTTTCTTTGCCTGAATCACACAAAGAGCAGTCAAATTGGAATTCTAATGTTTTAGAAGATACTAAATTTTCTCCTTTAGATAACGATGCAAATAATATTGTTACAGATAATAAGCCAAAGGAATTAATTATTGAAGGAAAAATTATTAAGGTATTTACTTGGCAAGACGTATTTATAAGATTTATTGAGTATATTAGAAATAACACTAAATTTGATTTCGACTTTTTAGCAAACAATCAATTTGAATTATTTGGCAATGAATATATTATTGTTAAATGGCCGACATTATCAAATCTTATTGATAATAATATTGAATTAACTCCCAGATATAAAACATTTGACGGAAAACAATGGGATAAAATGAAGGATATTTCTAACGAAGTTTTATTTATACATATCAACATTTCGGCTTCGACATGTATGAGCAGGATTGCTAGTATTATGAATAAATTCAATATGCAAGAAAACACAGTGGAAATTGTTTTGAAATGAAGATGAAATTTTAATTTTTTAAATGTAACAGCCTAAAACTACTACCGTGCAAAAAAGCAAAACACAATATCGAAGGTTTTAACGAAAAACCTACGCTGTCATTAGCTTAAATAACGCGCTATGGGTAAATACATCTTTAGCTATGTCCTCCGGAAAGCAGAGCTGTACTTTGTGTATTAAAAGTATAAATTTAGCATTGTTATAATTGTATAATGAAAAAAAACAACCAAAAAAAGAAGTAACTATCCGCAGTTCGGCTGCGGAGTATCTGACGTTTGTGGCTTCCGAAGGCAATGGTGGTGTTGATGTAATGTATGCCGATGAAAATATCTGGCTTACGCAACAAAAAATTGCCGAATTGTTTGGAGTACAGCGACCCACTATAAATTTTTAAAATAAAAGCTGATAAAATGGATAAGAAATTACAAATAAGAAACAGCACAGTTGAGTTTTTAGTTTTTACAAATAAAACAGGTGATAAAAGTATTGAGGTGCGGTACGAGGATGAGACGATATGGCTTTCGCAACGAATGATGGCAGAATTGTTTGATGTAGATGTTCGTACAGTCAATGAACATTTAAAAAATTTATTCAGCAGCAATGAGTTAGATAAAATTTCAGTTATCCGGAATTTCCGGACAACTGCAAACGATGGCAAAAATTATAATACTCAATTTTACAATTTAGATGGTATTATTTCGGTAGGTTACCGTGTCAATTCGGTGCGCGCTACACAGTTTCGTCAATGGGCTACACAGGTACTGAAACAATTTGCTATTCGTGGTTATGTTATAGATAAAAAGAGGCTGGAGAACGGCAATTTTTTGGGTGAAGATTATTATGAACATTTACTTTCCGAAATCAGGGAGATTCGGCTAAGTGAGCGCCGGTTTTATCAGAAAATAACTGATATTTACGCTACAAGTGTTGATTATAATAAGGATGCGCCGACAACCAAAACATTTTTTGCAAAAGTTCAGAACAAGTTGCATTTTGCAGTTCACGGACATACGGCATCTGAATTAATAATGTTGAGAGCTAATGCCAAAGCTCAAAATATGGGTTTAAGTTCGTGGGAAAAAGCACCTACCGGTAAAATTATGAAAACGGATGTTGTAATTGCTAAAAATTATTTATCACAAACAGAATTAGAATCGTTAGGTAGGATTGTGAATGCTTATTTAGATTTAGCTGAGGACAGAGCTAAAAAGGCAATTCCAATGACAATGGAAGATTGGGCTATTCGGTTAGATAAGTTCTTAGATGCAGATGACAGAGAAATTCTGAATGATGCAGGTAAAGTTACTGCTGAAATTGCTAAAGCCTTTGCCGAAAGTGAATTTGAAAAATACAGAGTGGTACAGGATCAACTTTTTGAATCTGATTTTGATAAACATATTAAAATGCAGTTGGGTGAGGAATAGAAGCGAAGTAACGCCGTATTTTGGCGGTACAAGAGTCCCTCGCTGCCCATAACTTAAAAATCTCTCAAAAAGATTTTCGAGGCCGGTGGATTGAACGAAGAAGTGGTTAGTTCCATTTTGGAACATACCACTCCATATGGTGCTATAAAAGGGAAAACGCAAGAACCAATACTAAACTGATAGAAAGCGATATTGACAGGATACTCGGAGAAAATAGTAATCAGATATGAATCAGGAGTATTACTATAAATAACGGGGTATTTGAGTTGCGCGATGCGGCTTCAATGTTGCAGGGTGCGTGAGGGATAGAAGCGGCGTGCCGCCGTATTTCGGCGGTACAAGAGCGGATAGCCCGACCCGTAGGGGCACGCCCAAAGATATTAAATCATAGGTGTTTTTATGCTTTGTAACAGAAATTGTAAGTGTAAACCACTGAAAAACCGATAAAAATTATTACTTTTGCAGTCAATTTCAAATTTCCAATCTAAAAATTAAAAAGAATGAAAGTATTAAAATTCGGCGGAACATCCGTAGGTTCTGCAGCACGAATAAAAGACGTTGCTAATTTGATTTGCGACGGCGAACGTAAAATTGTGGTTTTGTCGGCTATGTCGGGCACTACAAACAGTTTGGTTGAAATTTCGGACTATTTTTACAAAATGAATACAACGGGTGCGATTGAACGCATTAATGTATTGGAACAGAAATACATGGAAGTAATCGACGAATTATATTCCACAGAAAAATACAAAGCTGAATGCAAAACCATACTGAAATCTATTTTTGAGTACCTTCGTTCGTTCTCAAAATCGGTTTTTACGCTTTTTGAAGAAAAAGCGATTTTGGCGCAGGGCGAAATGCTGTCGACTAATATGTTTCAGCTTTATTTGCTCGAGAAGGGCGAAAGTAGTGCTTTATTGCCTGCTTTGGAATACATGCGCATTGATAAAAATTCGGAGCCTGACACTGCTTATATTGCCGAAAATCTTGAAAAACAACTGATTGCAAATCCAAATTTCACATACTACATTACACAAGGTTATATTTGCCGCAACTTCTATGGCGAAATTGATAACCTGCAACGTGGTGGTAGCGACTATACGGCTTCGCTGGTAGGTGCTGCTGTAAAAGCCGATGAGATTCAGATTTGGACGGATATTGATGGCATGCACAATAACGACCCACGCTTTGTGGAGGGAACTAAACCTGTTCCGTTCCTGCATTTCGAAGAAGCGGCTGAGTTGGCTTATTTCGGAGCTAAAATCCTCCACCCTACCTGTATTCTGCCTGCAAAACTGAATAATATTCCGGTTCGCTTGCTGAACACGATGGAGCCTAAAGCACCGGGAACGCTGATTTCGATGCAGAGCAAAAAAGGTACAATTCAGGCTGTGGCTGCCAAAGATAATATCACGGCTATCAAAATAAAATCGGGCCGTATGTTGCTGGCACACGGTTTTATGCGTAAAGTATTCGAAATTTTCGAGTCGTACCAAACGTCGATTGATATGATTACCACTTCGGAAGTGGGCGTATCGATAACAATTGACAACACCAAGCGCTTGGACGAAATAGTAAACAATCTGAAAAAGCTGGGAACTGTTACCATCGACTCAAACATGGTAATTATTTGTGTGGTAGGCGATTTACCTTCGGAAAATGTAGGTTTTCAGGCTAAAGCCGTTGCTGCCATGAAAGATATTCCGGTTCGAATGATTTCGTACGGCGGCAGCAATTACAATGTTTCGTTTCTGATTAATGCCGACGATAAAAAACGAGCGTTGGTGGCGCTGAGCGAAGGACTGTTTAGTTAGAAAGTTTATAAAGTTATAAGGTTTATAAAGTTATAAGGTTCGTAAAGTTATAAAGTTAGAAAGTTAATGACAAAAGCAAATTATCCTGTTGAGAAATTTCAGGGCATTGAAACTCCGTTTTATTATTACGATTTGGATTTATTGCGGGCTACGCTCGAAGAAATAAAAACACAAAGCAGTCGTTCGAACTTTGATGTGCATTATGCCATGAAAGCAAACGTGAATCCGAGTGTGCTGAAATGCATTATGGAGGCCGGACTTGGGGCAGACTGTGTAAGTGGTGGCGAAGTGCAGGCGGCTTTGGATGCGGGAATTCCGGCTTCGAAAGTGGTTTTTGCAGGTGTTGGAAAAGCCGATTGGGAAATTAATCTGGGATTGGAAAATGATATTTTCTGTTTCAATGTGGAATCGATTCCCGAGTTGGAAATAATTAACGAATTGGCCATTGCAAAAGGCAAAACGGCTCAGGTGGCATTGCGTATAAACCCAAATGTAAGTGCACACACACATCATTATATCACAACCGGACTGAACGAAAATAAGTTTGGTATTAATATGTCGGATTTAGATAAAGTAACTGATCTTGTTCTGACTTTATCAAATATCAAACTGATTGGTATTCATTTCCATATTGGTTCGCAAATAACCGATATGAGTTCGTTTCAGGCACTGAGTGTACGTGTAAACGAGATTCAGGAGCATTTCGAAGCAAGAAATATTTCACTTTCGGTAATCAATGTTGGTGGTGGACTGGGTATCAACTACGAACATCCGAACCATTTCCCAATTCCAGATTTCGAAGCTTATTTCAAGGTTTTTCGCGAACATTTGGAACTTCGCCCGGGGCAGACTCTTCACTTCGAATTAGGACGTGCAACAGTAGCACAATGTGGTAGTTTGATTTCGAGAGTACTATACGTAAAAGAAGGTACTTCGAAAAAATTTGCTATTCTGGATGCCGGATTCACCGAATTGATTCGTCCTGCACTTTATCAGGCTTATCACCGCATCGAAAACTTAAGTTCGAACCTGGCGGAAGACACTTATGATGTGGTAGGACCTATCTGCGAATCGTCGGACTCGTTTGCCAAAGATTACAGCATGAATGCCACTAAACGTGGCGATATTATAGCATTACGTTCAGCTGGTGCTTATGGCGAAATTATGGCTTCGCAATATAATTTACGTAAATTGCCAAAAGCATATACTTCGGACGAGCTGAAATAAACAGCAATAAACACAAAGCAAAAGAGCGCAAATAGTTAAATTTTAACTATTTGCGCTCTTTATTTTGGTGACCCAGGTGGGGGTCAACTATTTCCACTCTAATTCTTTTCATTCCAATAAGTTACTGTAATTGGTATAAAAAGAAGTAATGATTTAGTAACGAATAAAAAGTCTTGCTTTGTCGTGCATAGACAACGTTTTGTCTGCTTAACTTTCAGGTTCAAAAATACATAAATATTTTGACATATGCAAGTATCATATTACTAAATATTTACACATGGTGCAAGGTGCAAGTTTCTATATAGAAACACTTGCACCTTGCACTATAAAATTACCTCTTTTGTTCATTAGGCAAATACCCATAAAACTTTTTAAAAGTAACCGTAAAATAGGACGGTGTATTATAGCCTACCATATAGCTGATTTCAGCAATTGAATATTTTTTTGTTTTAAGCAACTCAATAGCCTTTTCCATCCTGATTCGGCGAATAAATTCAACAACAGATTCCCCTACAATAGCACGAAGCTTTTGCTGTGCACCTGTACGACTAATGGCCATAGCCCTGCAAAAATCGTCAACCCCAAAATCAACATTTTCAATATTATCATTTACAGTTTTAAATGCTTTATTTATAAACTCACGATCGAGTTCTGAAAATGCAAGTTTATCTTCTTCCTGAATTTCGCCTGTTTTGTAATGTGCTTTTACCCGTTCACGCATAGCAAACATATTCTGAATCTTTGACTTTAAGATTGAAAGAACAAAGGGTTTTGATATGTAATCATCAGCACCCATTTTTAATCCGTAATTTTCGGATTCACTTTCGTCTTTGGCTGTTAATATTATAACCGGAATGTGTGAAAATTTTATGTTTCGTTTTATAGTATTGCAGAGAGTTATACCGTCCATTTCGGGCATCATAAGGTCAGTAATAACCATATCTATTTGCTGTGTTTTCATTATTTCTAATGCTTCTTTGCCCAATTTTGCTTTAAAAATATTATAGTTAGGCGACAAGGAATCAAACAGGTAGTTTAATATATCGGGATTGTCATCGACAACCAATACAGAATAATTGTGCTTGCCGGAATTAAGATTTTCGGAAGTATCATCCTGAATGACTAATAAATCCATATCTATTTGCTCAAAATCTACAGTTTTTTGAACTTCGCTCAGCTCCGAGTTTTCGTAGCCGCTTTTTGGGAGCGAAACTATAAATCTCGATCCGGTTTTTCCATCGCTTTCAACTGTTATTTTGCCATGATGCAAATCAACTAAACGTTTAACAAACGATAATCCAATACCAGTACCATACTGATTTTGCTCAACTTGATAAAAACGGTCAAAAATATGTCTGATTTTTTCTTTTGGGATTCCAATACCAGTATCCACGACTTCAAACAACAAATCACTATCAGATTCATACACTTTTAGTGAAATTTTACCTGATGGTGGTGTGTTTTTAAATGCATTTGAAAGTAAATTTGACAGAATTCGCTCCAAATAATTCACATCTATCTGAAACAACTTACTGTGAGTTTTAGTATCGAATTCAAAATCAATATCTTTTTGTTTTGCTAATTTCTCGAACATCGAATAAATATCGAAGACAACAGGGGTTATTTCCTGCATTGTTGTTTGCAGCGGAAGAAAGCCTAATTCAGCTTTTCGAAAATTCAAAAACTGATTTACTAAGTGCATCAATTTTTGTGTGTTTTTATACACATATTTAAGTTGTTGCTTATGCCACTGATCAGTTGGGTTGCTATCGAGCATTTCCTTAACAGGAGCCGAAATTAATGTCAAAGGCGTACGAAACTCGTGCGAGATATTCACAAAAAATCGAATTTGTTGTTCGTGAAGTTGCTTGTTTTGTTCTTTTTCAAGATGTTCGAGTCTTAATTGTTGCTCTACGTTTTGACGCGCATTAATTATTCTGAAAATATAAATTATAAGTATTCCTGCAATTACTATCCATAATAAAATAGCCCACCAGGTAGTCCACCAGGGTGATCGCACAATAATTTCGAGTTCAGAAATCGAGTTTGACCATTTACCATCGTTATTTTTTGATGTAACCAATAATTTATAACTTCCCGGATTTAGGTTCGAATACGTAACTTCCTGCTGTGATGTTTCGTACCATTCTTTGTCAAAACCTTCGAGTTTATATTTAAAAGTATTATTTCCAGCCGAAATATAATTTATCACAGAAAATCCAATTATAATACTATTTTGATTGTGTTTCAGTTTAATTTCGGAACTATTCATAAGGCTTTTATTCAAAATTCCACTATTATCAAGGGGGTTTATTTCTCTGTTAAAGACTTTTAGAGACGTGAAAAGAGGTGTCGGAGAATAGGAATTGTAAACTAAGTTATCTGGATTAAAGTAATTTACCCCATTCATACCTCCTATAAAAATTTCGTTGTTCCGTGTTTTATAAAATGCCGAAACATTAAATTGATTACTTGATAAACCATCCTTATTATAGAAGTTTCGAAAAGTAGAATCTAAACGATGAAAACATGAAAGCCCGTGATTGGTTGTAATCCACATATAATTACCAGAGGGAATTATTCCATATACAAAGTTGTTTGATAATCCGTCGTTTGTAGTTAAACTTCGAAAGTTTTCGGTTTCTTTTTCATAAATCAATATGCCTTTAGAAGTACTTATCCAGATGTTATTTTCATTATCTTCTGAAAATGAATTAATAGACTGACGTCTAATATCGTAGATAGGATTATTCGTAAAGTTTTTCAGTTTTTTTGTATTCGGCGAATACATTAAAAAGGCATCAAACATTCCAATCCAAATTTCATTTGATTTCGACATGAAAAGCGAAGAGATACTTTTATTTTTTGTTAGTTCATTTAGTTCGTTGACACTAATATCTCTAAAGTTATTCCCATCGAACTCACGCAAACCAAATGAAGTAGCTACCCAATATTTATTTTTGTCAATTTGTAGCATTTGAAAAACCAAATCACTTTTAATACTACTATTTTTATTGTTCCAAAATTTCAAAACACCTTTATTTTTATCTACTAATGCTAATCCACCCTTGCTTGTACCAATATAAGCAGTTGTTGGTGATATTAAGAATATGGATTTAATATTGTTTGAAAGGAGGTTTTTGTAGTTGGCAGTATTAAAATATTTAAACCGATTCGCCTTTCGATTGTAAATATTAATCCCATTATCATTTGTTCCTATCCATATATCTCCTTCACCATCTTCACTTATATCTGAAATTATTTTATTGTTAAGTCCCAATCCGAAGGGTAAGTTTTTAAGTTTGAAAAATTTATTTTTTACTGAATTCAGGTAATTTACACCTCCATAGTAAGTTCCTATCCATAATCCACCCTGATTATCTGCAAACAGACTTCGTATGGAATTTTGGGCAATTGATTCATTGTCTAATTCACTATGAATATAATTTGCAATAGGGTTTTCGTTCGAATTCAGTATGGTAATTCCGTTCACTGTTCCAATCCACAAATTCGACTTCGAATCATAAGTTAAGCATCTAACACTATTGCTTATAATACTGCTGAGCTTATTTGAATTTTGATTGTAGTTTTTGATAACATTCAAATTTTGATCGAGTTTATAAAGACCATTATTTTCAGTACCTACCCAATAACCGCTTTTTGAATTAAATATACAATTAATTCTATAGTTGTTTAATCCATTATTAACCCTTGAAAGTTTGTTATGTAAAATATTATAACTGAATAATCCATTTGAAGTGCCTAATAACAAGATGTTTTGAGTAAGCAGAATAGAGCTTTGAATACTCGTTTTTTTTTTACCGAATATCAGATTCCGAACGTATGCATGTGTATTAATATTGAAGTAACTTATAGCATATCTGTCAATTAAAAGTAGAATTGAGTCATTTTTTTCGTGAATTTTGGTAACATAGTACGAAACGGAGTTTTGAAGGTAGTTTTCGAAGCAATTTTTATCTTCATTATAGTGGGAAATTCCGTTTCGGGTACCAACCCAAAGTTGTCCTGATTTTGTTAAACATAACGAAAAGATATAATCGGAGGGCAATGAAGTTATATCATTTTCAATAAAGCGATATTGTTTAAAATTATAACTATCAAAACGATTGAGGCCTTCATTTGTACCAACCCATATAAATCCTTTTTTGTCTTGTAATATATGAGTCCCCTCCGATTACCTCCATTTTTCAAAAAGTTGAAAAATGCATAATTTTGGGATTTTTATGCGTTATTATTTTTGTTACAAATGCAAATACAAATATTTGCATATTATAACATAT